>Ga0233425_10000305_pt1 | contig 129065 bp, 124 predicted proteins | sample Watercolumn_Towu_2_FD_181712 | JGI IMG/M metagenome (GOLD analysis project Ga0233425, IMG submission 181712) | Freshwater microbial communities from Lake Towuti, South Sulawesi, Indonesia - Watercolumn_Towuti2014_140_MG | ecosystem: Environmental > Aquatic > Freshwater > Lake | place...
TGCGGTTTATGGACACCAAATAAAAATGGCTCACATGAAAATCCTGTGAGCCATTGCTTTTTCTTGGTAGCGGGGGCAGGATTTGAACCTGCGGCCTTCGGGTTATGAGCCCGACGAGCTACCGGACTGCTCCACCCCGCGATATTCTAATAATTTTTCGTATCACAAACCAGTAAGAACTGTCAATCCTTTTTTGCCGCACCCCGCGGCCGAAGATTATACAACCGCCCCCGGTCTTATTCGCCGGCCTCCTCTTTCTTATCCTTGCCGGGCATCATCTCTTTAACTTTATCCATGGCCTGTTGAGTCTTACTCTTTTTCTTCTTGGTTTTTTTCGATTCCGCTCGACCGACCAGTTCGATAACCGACACCGGGGCTCCGTCGCCCAAGCGGTAGCGCAGTTTGGTGATCTTGGTGTATCCGCCGTTTCGTTCCAAGTAACGGTCTTTAATCTCACTAAATAATTTATGAACCACCTTTTTATCCTGAATCACGGCCAAAGCCTGGCGCCGGGCATGCAGATCCCCTTGCTTGCCTAAGGTAATCATCCGATCGGCCTCCATGCGCAACTCCTTGGCTTTGGCATCCGTGGTTTCGATACGTTCATGTTCCAGAAGGGCCGTGACCATATTGCGCATCAAGGCCTTCCGGTGACTGGTATCCCGACTGAGTTTTCTTCCAGCACAATTATGCCTCATAATTGTTATCCTTTTTCTCTTCTATCTGGGGAGGGACAAATCCGTCCATCTTTAGCCCCAGGTGTAAACCCATTTCATCTAAAATAGCCTTGATCTCGTTCAACGATTTCCGGCCGAAGTTTTTCGTTTTCAGCATTTCCGGTTCGGTCTTTTGAACCAGTTCCCAGATATAACGAATATTGGCATTTTTTAAACAATTGGCCGACCGGACGGAGAGCTCCAGTTCATCGACGCTCTTATAAAGATTCTGATTAATCTGCTCTTCCGGATGGGCTATTTCAATGCGCTCCGGTTCTTCCACTTGCTCTTCAAAATTAATAAAAGGGCTTAACTGCTCTTTCAAAATCTTGGCGGCAATGGCTACGGAATCTTCCGGAGTAATACTGCCGTCCGTCCAGACCTCTAAGGTCAATTTGTCATAATCGGTGATTTGACCGACCCGGGCATTCCCGACGACATAATTGACCTTCTTGATCGGTGAATAGGCCGTGTCCAGGAAGAGGGTCCCGATCGGGGCGTTTTCTTCCTTATTCCGTTCCGAAGGGATATAGCCCTTGCCCAGTTTGACCACCATTTCGGCCTTTACATGACCGTCTCCGGATAACGTGGCGATGCGGAGATCGGGATTCAAGACTTCAACATGGGAGTCACAAATCAAATCTTTGGCCCGCACCACGCCTTCTTTATTGGCATTGAGCTTAATGGTCCGCGATTCATCCCCGTGCAGTTTCAAACGGACCTCCTTTAGATTCAAAATAATATCGGTAATGTCTTCGACCACTCCGGGCAGAGTGGAAAATTCATGGAGTACCCCGTCAAACTTAACGGATACAATGGCCGCTCCCTGAAGGGAAGAAATGAGCACCCGACGCAGGGCATTGCCCAAGGTAATTCCAAAACCTCGTTCCAGAGGTTCGCAGACAAATTTTCCATAAAAACGACTGTGCCCTTCCGAATCCACTTCCAACCGCTTCGGCTTTATCAGTTCACGCCAGTTCCGATACATAATTTCTCCTTAACTTATTCCCGGTAATGATTAGAATTACTTAGAATAAAGTTCGACTATAAGCTGTTCCTGAATAGGCATGGTCAAATCTTCTCTAACCGGCAAAGATTTAACGACGGCGGAATAATGCGTTTTATCGAGTTCCAACCATTGAGGCACACCGCGGCGAGCCACCGCCTCCAGGGATTCTACGATGGAAGCGATTTTCTGACTCTTTTCCCGCACCGAAATCGTATCGCCCTTCTTGATCAAAAACGAAGGGATATTGACCTTTCGGCCGTTGACCATAAAATGGTTATGTCGAACCAACTGACGGGCTTGATTGCGGGAATTCCCAAAGCCGAGGCGATAAATCACATTGTCCAGCCTTCTCTCTAAAAGCACTAATAAGTTGGTCCCGGTGACCCCTTTCAAACGATCCGCCCGGGAAAAAGTTCCCCGGAATTGAGATTCCAGTAACCCATACATCCATTTGACTTTTTGTTTTTCCCGCAGCTGAATCCCGTATTCAGAGCGCTTGCCGCGGCCCTGCCCGTGCTGCCCGGGGGCGTAACTCCGCCGCTCGAAAGCACATTTATCCGAATAACAGCGATCCCCTTTGAGAAACATTTTCAAATTTTCCCGCCGGCACAATCGACAAACCGAATCTCTATATCTAGCCAACCTCTCCTCCTCTGGTCTGGATTGATGATTAAAAAATTAAACCCTGCGTTTTTTGGGAGGGCGACATCCATTATGCGGAATGGGGGTCACATCCCGGATCAATTTCACCTGAAAGCCGGTGGCCTGCAAGGCCCGCAAGGCCGCTTCCCGCCCTGCTCCCGGGCCTTTAACAAATACGTCCACGGAGCGCATGCCGTTTTCCATAGCCTTTTTGGCCGCTTCCTCCGCCGCCAATTGCGCGGCAAAGGGCGTGCTTTTCCTCGATCCTTTAAACCCCTGGGTCCCGGCACTGGCCCAGGACACAACGTTCCCAATGGGGTCCGTAATGGTGATAATGGTATTGTTAAAGGTGGACTGGATGTGGACAATCCCTAAGGGAATATTTTTCTTTTCTTTTTTCTTCTTGGTCGTCTTTTTTACTTCTTTGGCCATGAGTCACCCCGAAAATTATTTTTTCTTTTTACCGGCCAGCGTTCGCCGCGGGCCTTTGCGGGTTCGAGCATTGGTATGGGTCCGCTGTCCCCGCACCGGCAGAGATTTTCGGTGTCTCAGCCCTCGGTACGCCCCCACATCCATCAACCGTTTAATACTCGTTGAAATTTCTCGCCGCAAATCGCCTTCCACCCGGCAGGTGCTGTCGACCACTTTACGGATTTGGGCGATTTGGGCCTCGGTCAGATTATCGGTCTTTGTGTCCAGCGAAATTTGGGCTTCTTCCAGGATCTTCTTGGAAGTCGTCCTACCGATCCCATAAATATAGGTTAAGGCAACTTCTATCCGTTTGTTTTTCGGTAAATCAATTCCTGATATTCTGGCCAAACCAGTCCTCCCCTTCTTATCCCTGACGCTGTTTGTGCTTGGGATTTTCGCAAAGCACCCGCACAACCCCTTTGCGCCGAATAATTTTACATTTGCTGCAGATTTTTTTAACAGACGCCTTTACTTTCATAGCACCCCACAAGGTTCAAAGTTCAAGGTTCAAAGTTCAAGGAAAAACCCCAGACCGCAAACCTTAACCCTTATACCTTCGTTAGTTATTTTGATCGATAGGTAATCCGCCCTCGGTTAAAGTCATAAGGGGACAATTCCACTTTTACCCGATCTCCCGGCAATATTTTAATAAAGTGCAAACGCATTTTCCCGGAGATATGGGCCAGGATACGATGCCCGTTATCCAGACTGACCCGAAACATGGCATTCGGCAAGGTCTCAATGACCGTGCCTTCTACTTCAATGGCATCTTCTTTCGGCATAATTCCTTAAAAAAGGGTCGTCCATTGATTCGCTTGTGTCAAAATCCGACAACCATTTTCCGTGATGGCTACCGTATGTTCAAAATGAGCCGATAGGCTGCGATCCCTGGTCACCGCGGTCCAGCCGTCGGCGGCCAATTCCACTTCACTGCCTCCCACGTTCACCATTGGTTCAATGGCCAAAACCATCCCCGGCTTCAATAAAATTCCCCGCCCCGCTTCTCCGAAATTTGGAACCTGAGGGTCTTCATGCAACCCTTTACCGATGCCGTGACCGACAAATTGCCGGACCACTGAATAGCCGTGGTATTCCACATGGTTTTGAATGGCGGCGGATATATCGCCTAACCGTTTTCCGGCTCTGACCTCTTCCAGTCCTTTAAATAAAGACTCACGGGTAACCCGGATTAACCGTTCGGCCTGCGGCGAAACGGGCCCGACAGGCTGGGTCAAGGCAGCATCGCCATAATAACCGTTACAATAAATCCCGAAATCCAGACTGACGATGTCCCCTTCCAACAGTTTCCGTTTGGAAGGAAAGCCATGGACGACTTCTTCATTGACGGAAACGCACAAACTAAACGGATATCCGTTGTATCCTTTAAAGGCCGGCTTAGCCTTTTTTTTCAACGCCAAGCGGGCGGCCTGTTGATCCAATTCCTGAGTCGTGACGCCCGGCCTGATCCGCTCTTTAATCTCCAGAAGAATTTCCGCCACCATCTTTCCGGAGACGCTCATTTTTTCAATCTCCTCCGGAGTCTTTATATGGATCATGGCCAGCCTACGGACAGAACCGTTTTAATCTTTTCGGAAATCTGCTGAACGTCCCATTGCCTGTTGATAGAGCGGATCTGGTTCTTTTCTTTATAATATTGGATCAGGGGAAACGTCTCGGCATCATACACTTCCAGTCGTTTCTTAACGGCCTCCTTAAAATCCTCATCCCGTTGAACCGATTCGCCCCGGCACCGGTCACACCTATTGATGTTCTTCGGGATCTTAAAAACATCCTCCCGTATCTTGGACTGGGTCCTTTTGCCGTCCTCCGGCGGTCCCAGCAAAATCAAATTCACCAACTTTTTCCGGCCCTGTTCCGTTTTATCTTTTGATCCGACCGATCCCCTTTTTCATAAATCCTTCATAATGACGGGTCAGCATATGGGACTCGATTTGGGCCATCGTATCGATGGCTACCCCCACTACGATCAATAAAGCCGTGCCGCCGAAGTAAAAAGGAACTTTAAAGCGATGAATCAGAATAGTCGGCAAAACGCATACGGCCGAAATATAAAGTGCTCCTCCGAAGGTGATACGGGTCAAAATCCTGTCTATATAGTCGGCGGTCCGTTTCCCCGGACGAATGCCCGGGATATACCCGCCGTATTTCTTCATATTCTCGGCCACGTCAACGGGGTTAAAGGTCACCGCCGTATAAAAATAACAAAAGAAAAAAATGAACCCCACATAAATTAAGGAATAAAGTACCCCACCCACATCCATATAATTTTTGACGAAGCTACTCAGCCACTGAATCTGAATAAATTGAGTAATCGTCGCCGGGAACATAAGGATGGAAGAGGCGAAGATCGGCGGAATAACACCCGAGGTATTTATCTTCAACGGCAGATGGGTACTTTGCCCCCCAAAGACCTTCCGTCCCACTACCCGCTTGGCATATTGAACCGGGATTCGTCTTTGGGCCCTCTCGACAAAGACGATAAAGAAAATGACCGCCGCCATCAAAATCAGCAGCAGCAGGACAAAGACAAAGTTCATCTCTCCGGTCCGCACCAATTGCCAGGTGTTGGTCAAAGCGGTCGGCATACGGGCAACGATCCCGGCAAAGATGATCAGAGATATTCCATTACCTATGCCTCGTTCGGTAATCTGCTCCCCCAGCCACATGATAAAGGCCGTCCCCGACGTCAAGGTGATCATGGTCAAAAGGCGGAACCCCCATCCGGGTTCAATAACCACCGAGGCCCCTCCCGGACCGGCCATATTCTCCATCCCCACGGCGATCCCGAAGCCCTGGAAAAGGGAAAGGACCACGGTCCCATAGCGGGCATATTGAGTAATCTTTTTACGACCGGCCTCCCCTTCTTTCTTCAGCTTTTCCAGATAAGGGATAACGACCGTCAGGAGATCGAGGATGATCGATGAACTGATGTAGGGCATAATTCCCAAAGCAAAAACCGACATGTGTTCCAGTGCCCCGCCGGAAAACATATCAAAGAGACCGAACAAGGTCCCTTGAGCCCGCTTAAAAAACGCGGCTAGAGCCACCGTGTCGATTCCCGGCGAAGGGATATGCACCCCGACACGATAAACGGCCAGCATAGCCAGACTAAACCAAATCTTTTTTTTCAGTTCAGGAATCTTGGTAATATTTTGAATGCCGCCGACGACCATTACATTACCTCAACCGTTCCTCCCGCCGCTTCAATCTTTTGCCGGGCCCCTTGGCTGCAGCGATGCACCTTTACCGTCAAGGCCGAAGCGATCTCTCCGTGTCCCAAAAGCTTCACCTCTCCCTTCAGATGGCGAATGATGCCTTTTTGGATTAACACCGGCAGATCCACGGTGGAGCCGTTTTCAAAGGACTTTAGATCCCTGAGATTGATCAGGGTAAACTGAGCCCGGTGCAGAGGGGTAAACCCCCGTTTAGGTAGGCGCCTTTGGATGGGCATCTGCCCGCCTTCAAACCCAGGTCGCTGGCTTCCTCCGGATCGGGCCTTCTGGCCTTTACTCCCCCGGGTAGCGGTTTTTCCATGACCCGATCCCGGCCCGCGCCCGATACGCTTCGGCTTTTTTTTGGACCCGGGGGCAGGGGATAAATTACTTAAATTATATCTAACGGCTTTGGGTTCTGAATCCATTTAGACCACTCCATTCTCATTCTGTAACTTCGACCAGATGGACGATTTGCCGGATCATGCCCCTGATTTCAGGAGTATCTTGACGAACAATGGTCCGGTTCAATTTAGTCAACCTCAAGCTTTGCAGGGTCCTTCGATGTTTGGGCGGTCGGCCGATGCCGCTTTTACGTAAGGTAATCTTAATCATTTTATCTGCCATATTCTTTACCTGATTTCCGGAACGGTTTTTCCTCTTTTTTGGGCGATCATTTCCGGGCTGTTAAGATTAGCCAGCCCGGCAATAGTAGCCCGGATGACGTTGTGAGGGTTATGGGACCCCAAACATTTTGTTAAGATATTCTGAACCCCCACGGCCTCCATGACCGCCCGGACCACTCCTCCGGCTATAATCCCCGTCCCTTTTGAAGCCGGTTTCAGCAGAACCCGTCCGGCCCCAAAGGCGCCGATAACCTCGTGAGGGATCGTTTGGTCCATTAAGGGAAACTCCTTCATCTCTCTCTTGGCTTTTTCCATAGCCTTACGGATAGCCTCCGGAACCTCGTTGGCCTTCCCTAAGCCTGCCCCGACCTTTCCGTTGCCGTCACCGACTACGGCCAAGGCGCTGAAACTGAATCGACGTCCACCTTTGACCACCTTAGCCACCCGGCTGATGTGGACCACCTTGTTGACTAGTTGTTTTTCCGTTGAATTAAAGTCCACTACCATCGCCCCCTTTAAAATTCCAACCCGGCTTCCCTAGCGCCGTCCGAGACGGCCTTTATCCGGCCGTGATACAGAAAACCGTTTCGATCAAAAACCACTTTTTTTATCCCTTTTTCCATAGCCTTTTGCGCTAAAAGGGCACCCACTTTCTGGGCTAGGGCCACCTTTCCGGCGACCTTGACTTCACGAATTTCCGGGCTCAGACTGGATACCTGAACCAACGTCTGCCCGGAGGTATCCAGAATAATCTGGGCGTATATGTTCTGGGCACTGCGAAAAACGGAAAGCCGGGGTCGAGCTTCATCTCCCCAGATTTTTTTTCTAACCCGTTTTTTCCTTTTCAGGTGAGTCAATTGTTTTCTCTTTAAGGCTTCCATAACGTCCTCTATTTTTGAGCGTTCAGTGTTTGGCGATCAGCATTTAAAAAAGGCATTTAGAAAAACTTCTTCGCTGATGGCTGACGGCCGTTCGCTGCCACTATTTCGAACCGGTTTTGCCGACTTTCCGGCGGATCTTTTCTTCTTGAAATTTAATTCCTTTGCCCTTATAGGGTTCCGGCGGACGGAAACGTCTGATTCGGGCGGCGGTCAAGCCCAGCAGATCTCGGTCGATCCCTTTCAGAATTAATTTGGTCAGCTTATCAACTTGGGCCGAAATCCCTTCCGGAAGTTGAAAGGGGACCGGATGAGAGTACCCGAGATTCAGGATCAGTTGGCTGCCTTGGACTTCCGCCTTGTACCCGACACCCTGAATTTCCAAGACCCTTTCAAACCCTTCGGATACGCCTTTAACCATATTGGCCAAGAGAGTTCGAAAAAGACCGAACAAGGCTTTAACCTTAGGATTGTCTTCCAAAGGTTGAACAGTGATTTGGTCACCCGCCAGGGTCACCGACAATTGGGAGGGAATAACCCGCCTTAATTCTCCTTTAGGCCCTTTGACGACGACCCCATCATCACTCAAAACAACTTTCACTTCCTTAGGTATGGGAATGGGTTTTTTTCCAACCCGTGACATATCGATTCTCCTTTACTCCTGCTTGAGTCTCTACCAGACCGTACAAATAATCTCGCCACCCACTCCGAGTTTGCGTGCTTCCCGCTCGGTCATGACGCCTTTGGAAGTAGTCAAAATAGCCAGGCCCATTCCGTTCAAAACCCGGGGGATGGTATCCTTCTGGGCATAAAAACGACGGCTGGGGCGGCTTATCCTCTTAATACTGGAAAGGACTTGCTGGTTCTTTTCGTCGAATTTAAGATAAAGGCGCAGTATGCCCTGGCGGTTATCCTTAATGACCTTGAAGTTCTTGATATACCCTTCATCTTTTAATATCCGGGCGATCTGAATCTTGATCTTGGAAGCAGGGATATCCACCTTACTGAATTTTGCGGAATTGCCATTGCGAATCCGGGTCAGCATATCGGCAATGGGATCAGTCATACCCATAACGGTTAACTCCTTTTTCGGTTCCTTAAATATAATGTCTCGGCTACCAACTGGATTTTATGACACCGGGAATATCGCCTTTCAGGGCCATCAAGCGAAAGCAGATCCGGCAGATCCCGAATTGTCGTATATAGCCCCTCGGGCGACCACATAAGGGACATCGATTATAGCCGCGGACTTTAAACTTTGGAGTCCGGACGGCTTTAATGGTTAAAGAGGTCTTGGCCAAATTGTTTTCCTCCTATCGGGTGAACAGATCGTAATGCTCATCAAATCTATAATTTTTTTTCGCACCGTTCCCCTGCATGCCGAAAGCGGGACACACGGTATTTCTTGCTAATTGCGGAAGGGCATTCCCAGCAACTTCAATAATTCACGCCCTTCTTCATCGGTTTTGGCGCTGATATTGATGGTGATATTCAATCCTTTGATCTTCTCAATCTTGTCATAATTGATTTCCGGGAAAATGATGTGCTCACGAATACCCAGGGTGTAATTCCCCCGACCGTCAAAGGATTTTGCCGAAACACCCCGAAAATCCCTGACCCGTGGTAAAGCGACATGAATTAATTTATCCAGGAATTCATACATCCGATCGCTTCTCAGGGTTACCATGCATCCGATCGGCATATTCTCGCGCAATTTAAATGATGCGATTGATTTCTTGGCCTTGGTGATGACCGGTTTTTGCCCGGCAATCAGGGCCAGCTCTTCCACGGCATTATCCAAAATCTTAATATTTTGGATGGCCTCCCCCAACCCCATATTAAGGACAATCTTTTGAAGTTTAGGAACCTCCATGACGTTACGATAGTTAAACGCCTTGATCAATTGGGGTCTAACCTCGGTTTCATAAAGGGTTTTTAATCTGGACATACTGACTTAATCCTTTCCCGGCTATTTGCTCTCCAATATTTCCCCGCATTTTTTACATAAACGGGCCGTTTTCCCATCGGATTGCTTCTGATAACCGACCCGCACCGGATCGGTGCATTTTCCACAGATGAGCATCACATTGGAAACATGGAGAGGGGCTTCTTTTTCGACGATCCCCCCCTTACTGACCTTTCCTCCGGGACGTGTATGCCTCTTGATATAGTTGACCTTTTCTACGATCACCCGGTTTTTTTCCGGCAAGACTTTAAGGATTTTACCCACCTTACCCTTTTCTTTTCCGGAAATAACCATGACCTTATCGTTTTTTTTCAATCTCATTTTTTGCCCAATCATGGCTGATCCTTTTTATCTGCTCTTAACTGGAATCCCTGACTCCCTGTCCCTTCAATCCTTTGATTTAAAGGACTTCCGGGGCCAGAGAGATAATTTTCATAAAATTCTTGGCCCGCAGTTCCCGGGCCACCGGTCCGAAAATACGCGTCCCTACCGGTTCCCGCTGTTGATTGATCAACACCGCCGAGTTGTCATCGAACTTGATATAGGTGCCGTCGGGCCGGGAGATTTCCTTTTTGGTCCGGACGACTACGGCCTTCATAACATCCCCTTTTTTCACCTTGGCATTAGGAATGGCCTCTTTAACCGAAACGATAATGATATCGCCGATGCGGGCATATCGCCGCCGTGTTCCTCCCAAGACCCGAATACAAAAAACTTTTTTAGCGCCGGAATTATCGGCTACATTGAGTTGTGTCTGATTTTGTATCATAAGGGATCACCCACCTTCTATTCCGTTTTCTCTAGAATCTTGCTGACCTTAAATCGTTTCTGCTTACTCAGAGGACGTGTTTCCGTCAACAAGACCCGATCCCCGATTTGACACTCATTTCTTTCATCATGGGCCATAAATTTGGCTTTGGTCCTGGTAAACTTTTGATAGGCCTGATGCTTTACTAAACGCTCCACCGAAACCACTACCGTCTTATCCATCTTATTGCTGACAACGGTTCCGGTCTTCGTCTTCTGATTGCCCCTCTTTTTCATAACCCCAACCCCTTTGGACTCTTACTTAGCTTAAACGTTTGGACCGGAGAACGGTCTTGATGCGGGCCAGATCCTTCTTGGTCGCCGGGATACGCATGGTATTCTCCAACAGTCCCGTGGCATGTTGAAAACGCAGGTTAAACAGGGTTTCCTGAACCTCTTTTTCCTTGGACCGTAACTCCTCCACGGTCATCTCTCTTAACTCCTTGGCTTTCACTGCAGACTCCTAACCACGATTTTAGTCTTGATGGGAAGTTTGTGGGCCGCTAAGCGCAAAGCCTCATCGGCCACTTCCTTGGAAACACCTTCCATCTCATAAATGATTCGTCCCGGTCGAATAACGGCCACCCAGCCCTCCGGAGCGCCTTTGCCTTTTCCCATTCGGGTTTCAGCCGGCTTTTTAGTTACGGGCTTGTCCGGAAAAATGCGGATCCAGATCTTGCCGCCCCTCTTGATGGAGCGGGTCATAGCGATACGGGCCGCTTCGATCTGTTGGGCCGTTAAACGGCCGCATTCCACCGACTGCAGACCAAAATCACCGAATTCCAGATCGGACCCCCGATAGGCCGCTCCTCTCATTCGTCCTTTTTGTTGTTTGCGATATTTTACTTTTTTTGGACTAAGCATCTCCGCTCTTCCTTAAAATTGGTTCAAGGTCTCAGTTTCAAGGTTCAAGGTAAACCGTATGCCTTGCACCATAGGCTTGGACCGTTATTTTCTTATACCGGTATTTCGGCTAATTTTTCCCCTTTAAAGATGATGACCTTAATGCCGATCAAACCATAAGTTGTCGAGGCCTCGGTAAAGCCATAATCAATTTCCGCCCGCAGGGTATGCAGAGGAACTCGGCCCTCACGGTACCATTCGGTCCGGGCCATTTCCGCCCCGCCCAATCGGCCGGCACAGGAGATTTTGATGCCTTTGGCCCCGAATTTGCGGGCGGTACTGACCGCCTTTTTCATGGCTCGGCGAAAGGCCACTCGACGCTCCAACTGAGAAGCCACATTCTCGGCCACCAACTGGGCCTCCATCTCCGGTTTGCGGACCTCCTGGATATCCAAAATAACTTCACGGCTGACCTTTTTTTCCAAGTCTTTTTTCAGGATTTCAATCTGCGCCCCTTTTTTCCCGATTACGATTCCCGGACGAGCCGTATAAATAATAATCTTGGCCTTATTTGCGGCTCTCTCAATTTCTATCCGGGCTATCCCCGCTTCAAACAGTCTCTTCTTTAAAAATTGCCGGATCTCTTTATCTTCCTTAATGAATTGGGCGAATTCTTTATCGGCGAACCACCGGGAATTCCAATCCTTATTGAGCACCAGCCGGAATCCTTTTGGATGTGTCTTTTGTCCCAAACCGACCTCCTTCTCCTTAGGCTTCTTCTAAAAATACGGTAATATGACTGCTCCGTTTCAAGATGGGAGTCGCCCGACCCATGGCCCGCGGCATAATGCGTTTCATCGTCGGTCCGGCATCCACCATAACCTTTTTCACCACCAGTATATCTATATCCACTTTATTTTGTTCGGCGTTGGCTACGGCCGAATGTAAAACTTTTTTCAAAATTCTCGCCCCTTTTTTAGGCATGAACTGTAAAATGGCTATGGCTTCTTCCACTTTTTTCCCCTTAATGGTCGGGATGATGATCCGGACCTTTCGGGGGGCTATCCGCACATATTTGGCCTGGGCTTTCGTCTCCATGAATGGTCCCTTTCCTACTTGGTCTTTCCTTTGACCGCTGTCTTTCTGTCTCCGGAGTGGGAATAAAATGTCCGGGTAGGGGAGAATTCTCCCAATTTATGGCCGACCATGTTTTCAGTAACATAAACGGGAATAAATTTTTTACCGTTATGCACCGCAAAGGTCATTCCCACAAACTCAGGCAGGATGGTTGAACGTCTGGACCAGGTTTTAATCACCTTTCGACTTTTGCTTTCCTGGGACTCCTGAACTTTTTTCAACAAAGGCGCATCAATAAACGGGCCTTTTTTTAATGAACGTGCCACGCATACCCCCATTTGGATTACGGATTGGCCATTTCAGATTGCGGAATAAGTTGAGGGCCTTTCCCTCAACCAGGGAAATTCTCTTCAAAGGGTTTTCAGCCTTTTTATTCCGAACTCCGAACTCCGAATTCCGAACTTATTTTTGTGTCTTTCTCTTTTTAACGATCAGTCGATCACTGGCTTTCTTTTTCCTGGTTTTAAATCCCTTGGTCGGAACGCCCCAAGGCGTCACCGGGTGACGTCCGCCGGAAGATTTTCCCTCGCCCCCGCCGTGGGGATGGTCCACCGGGTTCATGGCCACTCCACGAACCTTCGGTCTATTTCCCAACCAGCGGCTGCGTCCGGCCTTTCCTAGAGAGATCGATTCATGCAACAGGTGGCCGCATTGTCCGATAGTCGCCCGGCAGGTCAACAGGACCTTGCGCACTTCTCCGGAAGGCATCTTGATCTGTCCGTATTTGTCTTCCTTGGCCATCAATTGACCATAGGTCCCGGCACTGCGGGCCATCTGACCGCCGCACCCCGGTTTTAATTCAATATTATGGATGGTCGTGCCCAAAGGGATATTCGCCAAAGGCAGGGCATTCCCCGGTTTGATGTCGGCGTGGACGCTGCTAATGATCTGATCCCCCACCTTAAGATGATGGGGAGCCAGGATATAGCGTTTTTCTCCGTCCACATAATGCAGCAAGGCGATTCGGGTGGACCGGTTGGGATCATATTCGATAGACGCCACTTTAGCCGGGATGTCGATTTTTTCCCGCTTAAAATCAATGCGGCGATATTGGCGTTTGTGTCCCCCTCCCAGATGCCGGCTGGTCACCCGCCCGTAATTATTGCGTCCGCCGGTCTTGGGCAACGGTTCAAGTAAAGAACGCAACGGTTCATTGTTGGTAATTTCTTCAAAAGTAGAAAACGTCTGATACCGTCTTCCCGGCGAAGTTGGTGTGCATGATTTAATGGCCATAGTGTTTCTCCCTTAACAACTCCCTCTGAACCTCTTTACAAATTCTCGATGGCTTCTCCGGGGGCCAGCCGGACCAGAGCCTTTTTCCAGTCGGCGGTTCGTCCGATCCTTCTTCCGACCCGCTTCTTCTTCCCTTCCATCTGCATCAGATTGACCCGTTGGACTTTAACTTTAAACAGGGTTTGAACCGCCGTTTTGACCTCGGAGCGGTTGGCCCGTCGATCCACTTCGAAGGCCACTTCATTAAACTCTTCTTTCTTCCGAGTGCTTTTTTCGGTCAACAAGGGCCTTTTGATAACTTGATACAAATCTTTCATTGACCTAAGGCCTCCTCAATGATCGGAATACTGGGCTTTAGCAGGACCAGATGATCATAGCGCAAAATATCATAGATATTCATCCCCTCAGCCCGCAGGACCTTGATCCCATTGATGTTCCGGGCAGATTTTTCCAGGTGATGATTTTCCTGATCGGTGACGATCAGGGCTTTTTTTAATTGGAGTCGGTCCATCACTTGGGCAACTCGCTTGGTCTTGACCTCCTCCATATCGAATTGATCCAGGACCATGAGCCGTTCCCCCTGCCACTTGGAGGACAAGGCCATCTTCATGGCCAGTTTTTTAACCTTTTTATTCACCTTTTGTTCAAAGGTCCGCGGATGGGGCCCGAAGACGATTCCTCCTCCCCTCATCAGTGGGGAAGTGCGGGTTCCCTGTCTGGCACGACCGGTCCCCTTTTGCCGGTGGGGCTTCTTTCCCCCGCCGCTGACTTCGGACCGTCCCTTAGTCGCCGAGGTCCCCGCCCGGTGATTGGTCTGCACGGCGGAGACGACCTGATGGAGTATATGGGGATTAACCTCCCGGTTAAAGATCTCATCGCTCAGAAGAAGATCATCAACCTTTTCGCCGGAAAGGTTATAGACAGTTACCGTTGGCATACACGTTTCCTTTTTCTCTCTATTTAAAGATGGCCAGGAGATTATGGCGGCTTCCCGGCACCGCCCCTTTGACGATCAACAGGTTTTGTTCCGGTCGGATATCCACGATCGAAAGATTGAGGACGCTGACTTTGCGGCTGCCCATGTGGCCGGGTAATTTTTTCCCTTTAATGACCCGGGAGGGATAGGCGCTGGAACCGATGGACCCGGGAACGCGATGAGAGGTACAGCCGTGGGTGTCTTTCCCACCGGAAAAATTCCAACGCTTGACGACCCCGGCAAAACCTTTACCTTTGCTCGTTCCCTGAACCTTGACCTTTTCCCCGATCTCAAAGATATCGACCCGGACTTCGTCTCCCACGCTATAAACCTTTTCTTCCGAGGAGGAAAATTCCTTGATATGCTTTAGAGGGGAAATCCCCTTTTTCTTAAAATGGCCCCCCAAAGGCTTATTCACGGCTTTGGGCTTGGCCGGGACGAATCCTAATTGATACACCGCACCTTGATCCTGCCCGTCTCTTTTCTGAATTACCACACAGGGTCCGGCCTCAATAACCGTCACAGGGACGGCCTTCCCTTCCCCCAAAAACAGGCGAGTCATTCCTAATTTCTTCCCTAAAATCCCTTGCATCATGATTATTCCCTAAGAAAATCGTCTCTAGTCGTTTTCTTATAATTTTATTTCCACATCCACCCCGGCCGACAAATCCAGTTTCATCAGGGCATCTACCGTAGCCTGGGTCGGCTCCAAGATATCTAATAAGCGCTTATGAGTGCGCACTTCAAATTGTTCCCGGGATTTTTTATCCACATGGGGCGATCGCAGGACACAAAACTTCTTGATCATTGTCGGCAACGGAATAGGTCCGGCCACTCGTGCCCCGGTTCTCCTGGCGGTTTCGACGATCTCCGCCGCCGACTGATCCAGCAACTTATGGTCAAAGGCCCTGAGTTGGATCCTAATTTTTTGACTGGTCATCATAGAACTTCACACATCTCCTTTATTCAATAATCTCCGAGATAACACCGGCGCCGACGGTCCGGCCGCCTTCACGGATGGCGAATCGAAGCTCTTTCTCCATGGCGATCGGCGTGATCAAGGATACTTCCACCGAAACATTGTCACCGGGCATGACCATCTCCACCCCTTCCGGTAAGGTCACCACACCCGTCACGTCCGTCGTCCGAAAATAAAACTGCGGCCGATACCCATTGAAAAACGGCGTGTGCCGCCCGCCTTCTTCCTTCGCTAATATATACGCCTCGGCCTTAAACTTGGTGTGCGGGGTAATACTCCCCGGCTTGGCCACCACCTGCCCGCGCTCCACTTCGTCCCGCTTCGTCCCCCGTAACAGCAGCCCAACATTGTCTCCGGCCTGCCCTTGGTCCAGGGTCTTCCGAAACATCTCCACTCCCGTGCAGATCGTCTTGGCCGTCGGCCGGATCCCGATGATCTCCACCTCATCGCCAACCTTGACCATCCCTCTCTCTACGCGGCCCGTCACCACCGTACCCCGTCCGGAAATGCTAAACACATCCTCCACCGGCATCAAAAAGGACTTCTCCACATCCCGCACCGGCTCCGGTACATTCTTGTCCACCGCTTCCATTAACTCTAAAATCGGCTTGCAATTGTTGCATTCCCCTTTCCCGCAGCCGCATTCCAGGGCCTTCAGCGCCGATCCCTTGATGATCGGTAAATCGTCCCCAGGAAATTCATACTTGGTCAAAAGTTCCCGCAGTTCCAGCTCCACCAGCTCGATCAGCTCCGGATCATCGACCATGTCCACCTTGTTCAAAAAAACCACTATATAAGGCACCCCAACCTGCCGGGCTAATAAGATATGCTCCCGCGTCTGCGGCATCGGTCCGTCGTCCGCTCCAACCACCAAAATCGCTCCGTCCATCTGCGCCGCTCCGGTGATCATGTTCTTAATATAATCCGCATGCCCCGGACAATCCACGTGCGCATAGTGCCGGTTCTTCGTCTCATACTCCACATGGGCCGTCGCGATCGTGATCCCACGCTCCTTCTCCTCCGGCGCCTTGTCAATCTGGTCAAAGGGTACATAATTCGCCATCCCCGACTTCGATAAACATAACGTTATCGCCGCCGTCAACGTCGTCTTCCCATGATCGATATGCCCTATCGTCCCTACATTCACATGCGGCTTCGTCCGCTCAAATTTCTTCTTCGACATCTCTGCCCCCTTTGGTTGGATTACCTTCTGACCGGTTCCGAATAATGATTTAGATGTACGATTAACCCTTTTTTTTATCTTTGATAAGATATTCGAATATGGACTGAGGAACCTTCTGATATTGAGAAAATTGGAGGGTAAAGGTAGCTCGACCCTGAGTTAGGGATCGAATACTGGTGGAGTATCCGAACATTTCGGCCATTGGGGCCTGTCCCCTAACGATACGGGCCTTCCCCCGGCTTTCCAAACCTAAAATTTTTCCCCGGCGGGAGTTTAAATCCCCCATGACCTCCCCGATAAATTCCTCGGGCGTCACAATTTCCACTTCCATAATCGGTTCCAACAAAACGGCCTGGGCCTTAGCGGCTGCTTCTTTAAAAGCGATGGATCCGGCAAAAAGAAAGGCCCTTTCCGAAGAATCGACCTCGTGATAGGAGCCGAAAACAAGCCGAACCCCCAAATCGACCATAGGGTACCCGGCTGACACCCCGCCCTGCATGGCTTCGACGATACCTTTCTCCACAGCGGGGATATATTCCTTGGGGATCACCCCACCGACAATCTTATCTTCGAACAAAAAGCCGCTACCGGCCTCCCGTGGGTAGATCTCCAAAACCACATGTCCATATTGTCCCCGGCCGCCGCTTTGGCGAATATATTTCCCTTCGGCCTTGACCTCCCGGGTAATAGTCTCCCGGTAGGCGACCTGGGGTTTGCCGATATGAGCGGCCACATGAAATTCACGGGTCAGGCGGTCGACAATAATTTCCAGATGCAATTCTCCCATGCCGGAGATAATGGTCTGGCCGGTCTCCTCATCCGAATGGACTTTGAATGAAGGGTCTTCAGCGGCAATCCGCTGCAGAGACAATCCCAATTTATCCAAATCGGCTTTGCTCTTCGGTTCGATGGCTATGGAAATCACCGGTATCGGGATATCTAAAGACTCCAGCAGAAGGGGTGCTTGAGGATGGCAAAGACTATCACCGGTGGTCGTATTCTTCAACCCCACCACGGCCACGATATCCCCGGCGCGCATTTCCTTGATCTCTTCCCGTTGATTGGCATGCATCTTCAGCAAGCGCCCGATCTTTTCTTTTCTTCCTTTATTGATATTTAAAACCGATTCTCCGGAAGCCAAGGTTCCGGAATAAACCCTCAAAAAGGTCAAATGCCCCACATAAGGATCGGACATGAGCTTGAAAGCCAAAGCGGTAAAGGGGCCCTTTTCATCGGCCCATCTTTTTTCCGTCTCCCCGGAAGGGGTTAGCCCTTCGACAGGAGGGACATCAGTTGGGGCCGGCAAATAGCGGACAATCGCATCGAGAAGCGGCTGAACCCCTTTATTCTTAAAAGCCGAGCCGCAGAGAACCGGGACCAGTTTCAGATCCAGCGTGGCCCGGCGCAAGGCATTGATGAGGATTTCCTCAGGTATCTCCTCACCGCTCAGGAAGGCCTCCATAATCACATCATCGGTATCGGCCAAAACTTCAATAAGCTGCTGCCGCTGAAGGGCTACGATTTCTTTCAATTCTTCAGGAATCGGTTTGGCCTCCAGGGTTTTTCCCAGTGTCGCTTCGTCAAAAGAGTAGGCCTTCAGGGAAATCAGGTCGACAATCCCCTGGAAGGACTCCTCCTTATTCAAAGGCCACTGAATAAAAACAGGGTTGGCCCCCAAGCGCTCTTCCATCATCTTCAGACAACGTTCATGATCGGCCCCGACCCGGTCCATCTTATTGATAAAAGCCAGCCGGGGGATCTTATAACGGTCAGCCTGCCGCCAGACCGTCTCCGATTGAGGCTCCACTCCGGCGACGGCGTCAAAAACGGCAATGGCCCCGTCAAGGACGCGCAGACTCCGTTCGACTTCAATAGTAAAATCCACATGGCCGGGGGTATCGATGATGTTAATGCGATGGTCTTTCCAAAAACAGGTGGTTGCCGCCGAGGTAATAGTGATCCCCCGCTCCTGTTCTTGCTCCATCCAGTCCATAACCGCCGACCCGTCGTGAACCTCCCCCATTTTATAAGATACCCCCGTGTAGTAGAGGATCCGCTCTGTGGTGGTGGTTTTTCCGGCGTCTATATGGGCCATGATCCCTATATTCCGAATCCGTGATAATGATACCTGTTCAGACAAACAACAGCTCCGTTTCCCATTTCCAGCCTATCTTCAACCACCGTTTACCAGCGATAATGAGCAAAAGCCTTGTTGGCTTCGGCCATCTTATGGGTATCTTCCTTCTTTTTAATCGCCGCTCCACGGTTGTTGGCGGCATCCAACAGTTCGCCGGCCAACTTGGCTTCCATGGTTTTTTCAGAACGGGCCTTGGCATAATTGATCACCCAGCGCATACTCAGGGCTAAACGGCGATTGGCACGGACTTCCACCGGAACCTGATACGTGGACCCGCCCACCCGGCGTGATTTAACTTCGATCACCGGTTTGACATTATCGATCGCCTTTTCGAATAACTTGATCGGCTCTTCTTCCACTTTTTTACCGATTAAATCCAGGGATCGATACAAAATGGCTTCGGCCGTACTCTTTTTCCCTTTCCGCATCAGACAATTGATGAATTTGGCCACCAACGGACTGTGAAATTTGGGATCAGGCAATATTCCCCTGTGAATGGCTTCTCTTTTCCTCGACATTCCGTCCTCTTTGCAGATCTATTTAGGTTTTTTTAAACTTTATTTATTAGCGTTCAGTTTACTCTGGACTCAAAACTATTTAGGGCGTTTGGCCCCGTATTTGGATCGACCGTTTTTTCGGTCCGCCACGCCGATGGAATCCAAAGTACCCCGAATGATATGGTAACGAACCCCAGGAAGATCCTTGACCCGGCCTCCCCGAATTAAGACCACCGAGTGCTCTTGCAGGTTATGCCCGATACCCGGAATATAAGTGGTCACTTCCATCCCATTGGTTAAACGCACTCGAGCCACTTTTCGCAGAGCAGAATTGGGCTTTTTCGGTGTCGAGGTATAAACCCGAATACACACCCCCCGTTTTTGGGGGCACCCTTTTAAGGCCGGTGCCGTATTCTTTTTTTTGACTTTCTCCCTGCCCTGGCGAATCAACTGATTGATAGTAGCCATAAATCTCCTACTCGTTTTGCCCCGTTAAAATAACAGGCGGAAATCTAAAAATCATAATTTATATATTGTTTTTGTTTAATTGTCAATCTTTTTTTCGATCTCTTCTTCCCCACGGGCCACGAGGGTTCGACGATAAATCGGCATGCCCGATCCGGCGGGGATCAGCCTGCCCATGATGACATTTTCCTTCAGGCCTCTCAGAAAATCTTTTTCCCCGGCGATACAGGAATCGGTTAAGACTTTAGTTGTTTCCTGGAAAGAGGCCGCGGATATAAAGCTGTCGGTCGAGAGAGAGGCCTTCGTGATCCCTTGAAGGACCGGTTCCCCCTGGGCCGCCCGGCCGCCTTTGGCTATAATTTCTTGGTTCCTCTGGGAAAAGACATGCCGTTCCACCTGATCTGCAACCATGTAATCCGTATCTCCGGGGTCTTTGATACGGACTTTCCGAAGCATCTGCCGGACGATAACTTCAATGTGTTTATCGTTGATCTTGACCCCTTGCAGCCGATAGACTTCCTGGACTTCATTGACCAGGTACTTGGCCAATTCTTTGATCCCGCTGACGCTTAAGATATCATGGGGATTGGCCGACCCATCCATTAAAGGTTCACCGGCATGGACCATGTCCCCTTCCTGGACGCTGACATGTTTACCTTTGGGAATCAGATATTCCTTGGCCTCACCAATATCCGGAGTGACGATAACCTTCCGTTTTCCTTTGGTATGCTTCCCAAAGCTGACCATACCGTCTATTTCCGTGATCACGGCATGTTCTTTGGGTTTTCGAACCTCAAAAAGCTCGGCAACCCTGGGCAGACCACCGGTAATATCTTTGGTCTTAGTAGTTTCTCGAGGAATTTTTGCCACCACATCACCGGCCAAAACCTGATCTCCTTCTAAAACCATGATTATCGCCCCGATAGGCAGAAGATAACGGGCAAAGGAATTGGTGTCCGGAAGCCGGGCCGTTTTCCCGCTGTCGTCCTTAACGGAAATTCGCGGTCGGACCTCGGCATCCCGGTATTCGACGATAACCCGGCTGGATTTCCCGGTGACCACGTCCCGCCGTTCCTCCATAGTCGCCCCTTCGGTAATATCACCGAACTTCACCCGGCCGGAAACGGCGGTGATAATCGGGATGGTAAAAGGATCCCAGTTGGCTAAAAGCGTCCCGGCCTTGACCATCTCACCGTTCTTGACTTTAAGCAGGGCCCCATAGATCAACGGATACCGTTCCCGCTCCCGGTTCTTCTCATCCAAAATACAGATGTAACCGTTGCGGTTCATAACCACAAAGTCCCCATCCCGGTTTTGGACCGTATGGATCTGGACGTATTGAACTTTTCCTTCAGTCCGGGATTGCAGGGTGGTCTGTTCGCCCCGTTTACTGGCCACACCGCCGATATGGAAGGTCCGCATGGTCAACTGGGTCCCGGGCTCTCCGATGGATTGGGCGGCAATGATGCCGATGGCTTCCCCGATATCTACTTGTTTCCCGTAAGCCAGGTCCCGGCCATAACACTTGGCACAGACCCCCCGGGCGCTCTGGCAGGTCAACACCGAGCGTATTAGGACTTTTTCTATACCGGCCTCTTCTATCTGTTCGGCGGCGGTTTCATCGATCTCTTCATTTGCCGCCACCAGGATTTCATCGGAAAAGGGGTCGCGGATATCTTCCAGGGCCACCCGGCCCAGGATACGGTCTCCGATCGGCTGAATGACCTCTCCGGCCTCCCGCAAGGCCTCGACAAAGATTCCGTCGATGGTCCCACAATCCAGTTCATGAATAATAACATCTTGTGAAACATCCACCAGGCGCCGAGTGAGATACCCCGAGTTGGCTGTTTTTAAAGCCGTATCGGCCAACCCTTTACGGGCCCCGTGGGTGGAGATAAAGTATTCCAAAACGCTCAACCCTTCCCGGAAATTGGCCTTAATCGGCGTCTCAATAATCTCTCCCGATGGCTTGGCCATCAACCCCCGCATCCCGGCCAGCTGCCTCATCTGGTCCTTGCTTCCCCGGGCACCGGAGTCGGTCATCATGAAGATCGGATTAAAACTGGGAACCTCATGGTCTTTCCCATCCTGTCCGCTCATTTTCTCCTTGCCCATGACCAGCATCATTTGATGGGCCACGTCTTCGCTCGATTTAGCCCAGATATCCACCAGCTTATTATATTTCTCGCCGTCGGTGATCAAACCGTCGGTATATTGTTTTTCGACTTTGCGGACATCTTCTTCGGCCTGCTTAAGGATTTCCTTCTTCTTTGGAGGAACCTTCATATCCGCCACTGAAATGGAAATTCCGGATAAAGTAGCAAATTGGTAGCCAATATCCTTCAAACGGTCAGCCAGAAGGACCGTCTGTTTGATCCCGGCCTTCCGGAAACAATCGTCAATAAGTTTTCGGACCTCTTTCTTGGTCATGACCCGGTTGACCCGTTCAAAGGGTATCATGGGTGGTAAGATTTCCCCTAGGATGATTCTCCCCACCGTGGTCTCCACCATGGATCCGTCAATCCGGACCTTGATTCGGGCCTGAAGGTCTACTTGACCGGCATCAAAGGCGATGCGTACCTCCTCCGGCCCGTAAAAGAATTTGCCGCTCCCTTTAGCGAATAAACGGTCCCGGGTCATATAGTACAACCCGAGAACGATATCCTGGGAAGGCACAATAATCGGCTCGCCATTGGCCGGGGAAAGGATGTTGTTGGTGGACATCATTAAAACCCGGGCCTCGATCTGTGATTGAATCGACAAAGGGACATGAACGGCCATCTGGTCCCCGTCAAAATCGGCGTTAAAGGCTGTACAAACTAGAGGATGCAGTTGAATGGCCTTACCCTCCACCAGGATCGGTTCAAAGGCCTGGATCCCCAGTCGGTGCAGGGTTGGGGCCCGGTTAAGCAGGACCGGGTATTCCCGCACCACCTCATCCAGAGTATCCCAGACCTCGGGGGTCTCTTTTTCGACCATCTTTTTGGCGGTCTTGATGGTGGTAACAAAACCCTTTTCCTCAAGTTTGTGATAAATAAAGGGCTTGAAAAGCTCCAAAGCCATTTTCTTGGGCAGACCGCATTGATGCAGCCGTAGATTCGGCCCTACGACGATCACTGACCGGCCGGAATAATCCACCCGCTTTCCTAAAAGATTCTGGCGGAAGCGGCCCTGCTTTCCTTTAAGCATATCACTCAAGGACTTCAGAGGACGTTTATTGGTCCCGGTGATGACTTTTCCCCGCCGGCCGTTATCGAAGAGGACATCGACCGCCTCTTGGAGCATGCGTTTTTCATTCCGAATAATGATATCCGGGGCATTCAATTCCAAAAGCCGCTTCAGCCGATTATTTCGGTTGATCACCCTCCGGTATAGATCATTCAAATCGGAGGTAGCAAATCTTCCGCCATCCAGGGGCACCAAGGGCCGAAGGTCCGGAGGCAGAACCGGGATGACATCCATGATCATCCATTCCGGCCTATTGCCGGAGTCCTTAAAGGCATCGACCACCTTAAGACGTTTGATCAATTTCTTCTTTTTGGCCTCTGAATTGGTCTTCTGGGCTTCTTCCCGCAAGGTCTTGGATTCAGCGTCCAAATCCAGATTCTTGACCAATGCCTGAATGGCTTCCGCCCCGATACCGGCTACGACCCGGTCTCCGAATTCTTCCTTAACCTGACGGTAGCGTTCTTCGGAAAACAGACTCCTCACCGGCAGAGACGGCTCCTTGGATTCCAAGACAATATAAGATTCAAAATAAAGGGCCTTCTCCAGTTCTTTCAGGGTCAGATCCAAAAGGGTCCCGATTTTGCTGGGCAGGCTCTTGAGAAACCAGATATGGGCAACCGGACTGGCCAATTCAATATGCCCCATCCGTTCGCGGCGGACTTTGGACTGGATGACCTCAACCCCGCATTTTTCACAAACCACCCCGCGGTGTTTCATGCGTTTATATTTCCCGCAATTGCACTCATAATCCTTGGTAGGGCCGAATATTTTCGCACAAAAAAGCCCTTCCCGTTCCGGTTTAAAGGTACGATAATTAATCGTCTCCGGCTTCTTGACTTCCCCATGGGACCATTCCTTGATCTTTTCAGGAGAAGCCAGCGATATTTTAACCGCATAAAAATTCAAGGGATCTTTGGGCTTGGCAAAATAACTGTATAAATCTTCCAAGTTTTACTCCTTATACAAAAAGGTTTAAGGCATAAGGTATGTGGCTTGAGGTTTAGGTTTAAGTTTAGGTTTTCCTTAACCCTTGTACCTTAAACCTTAACCCTATCTTAACGGCCTTCCGGTGTCGGTTCTCCTTCAAGGAGTTCCACGTTCAGGCCCAGGCTTTGCAATTCCTTCACCAGGACGTTGAAGGATTCGGGCAATCCGGCCTCCAGGGTATTGTCCCCCTTGACGATTTTTTCATACATCCGGGTCCGCCCGACAACATCGTCTGATTTTACGGTTAAGAATTCCTGAAGGGTATAAGCCGCTCCATAGGCCTCCATGGCCCAAACTTCCATTTCTCCCAAACGCTGTCCGCCGAATTGGGCCTTCCCTCCTAAAGGCTGTTGCGTAACCAAAGAATAGGGCCCGATGGAACGGGCATGGATCTTATCGTCGACCAGGTGGTGCAGCTTGAGCATATACATCACCCCCACGGTCACCGGGCGGTCAAAGGCCTGACCGGTCCGCCCGTCATAAAGAATACATTGACCTGTTGCCGGCAGTCCGGCCAATTTAAGCAGTCTTTGGATATCTTCTTCATCCGCCCCGTCAAAGACCGGGGTGGCCATATGAATCCCTTCTCGGAATTGGCCGGCTAAAACCGTCCGGTCTTCCTGGGACAGTTTTTCCGCATACTCATCCACTTCTTTTGAATCGTAGATTTTTTGAACCAGGCGGCGAAGTTCGCCCTCCTGGCTGAAAACGTTCAAAAGATCGGCCACCTTTTTCCCCAATTCCCGGGAAACCCAGCCCAAATGGGTTTCCAGGACCTGCCCGACGTTCATACGGGAAGGGACGCCCAGGGGATTGAGGACGATATCCACCGGGGTTCCATCGGCAAAATAAGGCATATCTTCCGAGGGCAGGATCCGTGAAACGACGCCTTTGTTCCCATGGCGGCCGGCCATTTTATCGCCAACGGAGAGTTTTCGTTTCACTGAGACGTAGACCTTTACCATCTTCACTACACCCGGAGGCAATTCATCGCCCCTCTTCAGCTTGGCGATCTTCCCTTCGAAATTATCCTTGATCAAGCCGACCTGTTCTTGATAATCCTTGATGATCTTATCGATTTCTTCCTTCTGCTCCTTGCCTTTGGCCACGGCAAGCTCTTTCCATTTTTTCACCGGGATCTTGGACAGGCGATCGGAGGTGAATTTTTCCCCCCGGGAAATCAAGATTTTTCCGCTACGATCTTCTTTTATGGTTCCGGCCGATTGTTTTCCGTTCAACAACTCTTTCAGGCGGAGAAGGGCCTCGCGCTGGACGATCTGGATCTCATCATTTTGGTCCTTCATAATCCGGGAGATCTCTTCTTCTTCAATTGCCTTGGAACGACTATCCCGTTCCACACCCTTGCGGGAAAAAACCTTGGCGTCGATGACGATACCTTCAATTCCCGGAGGGACCCGTAAAGAGGTATCTTTCACATCCCCGGCCTTTTCGCCGAAAATCGCCCGAAGCAATTTTTCTTCAGGAGAAAGCTGGGTCTCTCCCTTGGGCGTGATCTTTCCAACCAGGATATCCCCGGGCTTTACTTCTGCTCCGATGCGGATAATGCCGCTGTCGTCAAGATTCTTCAAGGATTCATCACCCAAATTAGGGATGTCCCGGGTGATCTCTTCTCTGCCCAGTTTGGTATCTCGGGCAATCAGTTCGAATTCTTCAATATGAACGGAAGTAAAGACATCGTCCCGGACAAGATGTTCGCCCACCAGGATCGAATCCTCAAAATTATATCCCCCCCAGGACATAAAGGCCACCATGACATTACGTCCCAAGGCCAATTCCCCTCGTTCGGTGGCCGGACCATCGGCAATGACCTGTCCCTTGGACACATAGTCTCCCTTGCGGACGATCGGTTTCTGATTAAAACAGGTGTTTTGGTTGGAACGCTGGAATTTTGTCAGCTTATAAATCTCCACATCGGCGCCTAAGGTATTTTCGGTCCCCCGGTCCGAGAGGTAGCGTACCACGATCCGATCGGCATCTACATCTTCGACAATACCGTCCCGCTTCGCAACCACAGTAACGCCCGAATCACGAGCCACCACTTCTTCAATTCCCGTTCCGATAATGGGGGCCCGACAGGCCATTAAGGGTACAGCCTGGCGCTGCATATTGGAACCCATCAAGGCCCGGTTGGCGTCGTCGTTCTCCAGGAAAGGGATCAGGGAGGCGGCCACACTGACCAGTTGGTTTGGAGAGACATCCATCAGATGGATCGACTCTTCCTCCCGGTTAACCATGACGAATTCACCGTCCCTTCGGGCCGAAACGGTCGGGTCGAGGATCTTTCCGGATCGATCCAGCATCACACTGGCCTGGGCGATATTCAGGTCTTTTTCATCCATGGCGCTCAAAAAATTGACCTCACGGGAAACCACGCCTTCTTTTACCGTTCGATAAGGGGTTTCAATAAATCCGAATTCATTCACCCGGGCATAGGTACTCAAGGAAACGATCAAACCGATATTGGGGCCTTCCGGGGTTTCAATCGGGCAGATCCGACCGTAATGGGTGGGATGGACGTCACGGACTTCAAACCCGGCCCGCTCACGGGTCAACCCGCCGGGTCCCAAGGCGCTCAAGCGCCTTTTGTGGGTAATCTCTGAAAGGGGATTGGTTTGGTCCATAAATTGAGATAGCTGGCTGGTCCCGAAAAATTCCTTAACTACCGCCGCCACCGGTTTGGGATTAATCAAATCGTGGGGCATGAGGGTTTCAATCTCCTGCAGGGTCATCCGCTCTTTTATCGTTCGTTCCATCCGCACCAAACCGATACGATACTGATTTTCCAGTAGTTCTCCGACCGCCCGGACCCTCCGATTCCCCAGATGGTCGATATCATCGACCGGGCCGTTGGTATCCTTGAGTTCAATCAGTTTCTTAACGGTCAAGAGGATATCTTCCCGTCGTAAGGTCCTCTCTTCTAAAGGGATATCCTGCCCCAGTCTCCGATTCAGTTTAAGCCGCCCTACTGAAGAGAGGTCATAGTTTTCCGGGTTGAAAAACAGGTTTTGGAAGAAATTATTGGCCACTTCAACTGTGGGAGGATTGCTGGGTCGCAGTTTTTTATAGATCTCCAAAATGGCCTCTTCCGAATCGTTAATTTTATCAATGACCAGGGTATCCCGCAGAGAGGAGCTGACGTTGACGCCGTCGATGAAGAGTAAATCAAGATAAGCGATCTTCCTCTGGATAATCAGATCCAGTTTTTCCCGGGTCAAGGCCTCATTACTGCTGATCAGTACTTCACCCGTCCCCGGGTCCACGACATCCTGGGCCAGAAAAAAGCCTTCCACGTCTTCGCTCTTGGCCGGAAGGGAAGTGATCCGGGCATCCAAGAGCATCTTGATGATCTTTTTATTAATTTTCTTGTTTTTCCTGGCCAAAACTTCGCCGGTCTGGGGATGGATGATGTCCCGGGGGGCTTTTTTCCCTAAAAGAAAATCAGGATTTACTTCCCGGTTCAACTTCCCATCTTCAATCATGATCCTTTCCCGCTCATAAAAGAAATTCAAGAGATCCTGATTGGTATAGCCTAAGGCCTTTAATAAAATAGTCACCGGGAATTTTCGGCGGCGGTCGATACGCACAAAAAGAATATTTTTAGGATCGAATTCCAGATCGATCCAGGACCCCCTCAGCGGAATAATCCGGGCCGAATACAGCAATCGGCCGCTGCTATGGGTCTTCCCCTTGTCATGATCAAAAAAGATCCCAGGAGATCGATGAAGCTGGCTGACCACCACCCGTTCCGTTCCGTTGATGATAAAAGTCCCTTTGTCGGTCATCAGGGGGATGGTCCCGAAATAGATATCTTGTTCCTTGATATCCCGGATGGTTTGACTGCCGGTGTCCTTATCCAGATCGTAGACAATCAGACGAACGGTAATTTTCATCGGCACTTCGTAGGTCATGCCTCTCTGGAGACATTCGGCCACATCATATTTGACCTCTCCAAAGGAATAGCGGACAAATTCCAGGGAGGACATCCCTGTAAAATCCCGAATCGGAAAGACGCTTTTAAATACTCCTTGCAGTCCGATATTTTCCCGAAGTTCCGGGTCGAGGTCTTTTTGCAAAAACCGGTCATAGGACTGTTTCTGCATATCGATGAGATTGGGGATATCAATTATTTTTTCAATTCGTCCGAAATTTTTTCGATAGCGAACGTTATGAATGGACCGTTCCTTCATTCTGGCTCCTTCCTGAGGTCAAGGAAGTTAAGGTATTATCGATCTGCAAAAATCACAGATCCCTTTAATGGGAATCCTCACCTCCCCTTTATTCCCAAGGATTCTTAGGATTAATAAGGAGGAGGTGAGGATTAAAAAGTTTTTTTTTGAAAGATTACTTAATTTCTACGGTCGCCCCGGCCTCTTCCAGTTGTTTTTTCACTTTTTCGGCCTCTTCTTTGGAGATTCCTTCTTTAATGGTGTTCGGCAGGTTTTCCACCGCGTCTTTGGCTTCCTTCAGTCCCAAGCTGGTGATAGCCCGGACCTCTTTAATAACCTGAATCTTCTTGTCACCGACTCCGGTGATGACTACGGAAAACTCGGTCTGCTCCTCCGCCACCGGGGCTTCAGCGGCGGCCGGGGCCATTCCGGCCACAGCCATAACCGGGGCCGAGGCCTTTACGCCGAATTTTTCTTCCAATTCCTTGACTAGCTCGGACAGCTCTAGGACCGTCATATTTGAAATAAACTCAATAACATCTTCTTTGGTGATTTTCTCAGCCATGGTAATACATCCTCCTTATTTCTTCTTAATTCTTTAAGCCTTGGCTTTTTGTTCTTCAATAGCCTGCAGCGTACCCAAAAACTTCTGAATGACCCCGGATAGGGTTGATACGAAATTCGTCGGCACGGCAATAAGCGATGAGAGTACCTGCCCCAATAAGGCTTCGCGGGGCGGCATCTTGGATAACTGTTCGATCGCTTCCCCGGAGATCGGTTTTTCTCCCAAAACCCCGCCCTTGAAAACGAAATTTTCCCTGTTTTTGGCAAATTCCGTTAACACTTTGGCCGTTCCTACCGGATCTTTATAACTAATGGTGATCCCGCAAGGACCGACGAAAAAGTCTTTTTGAGAGCTGATCGGGGTGTCTTGAGAGGCCCGATAAAACAGGGTGTTTTTGACGACCTGGTACTCATCGCCGCTTTTCCGCAAGTCCCGGCGTAAACGGCTTATCGATTCCACATTCAACCCGCGAAAGTCGGTCACAAAAACAGCCTTAGCCTGGGTTAAACGTTGATGGAGGTCGGTCACGATCTTTTCCTTTTCCTCTCGTTTCAAAGCTTCTTCCCTCCTTTCTTCATTTTTTCAGATAAGGTTTTAAAGTCCGTGACACCAACGGCTGAGCCCAATTTCTATCTCAGGAGTCTCGGCAGGCTGAAAGGGCTTTCATTTAGGCCTCAGAGAGGCACCTACAGTCTTCGACCCTAAAACCAAATTATTTATATTGAAGCCCGAAGCGGCCGCCTCGGAGCTTAAATAATCCCTAATAGTCCTACTACTTTGTGATTTCTTTGATAAAGGCCGGATCTATTTTTATACCCGGTCCCATGGTTGTGGAAACCGTCACACTTTTCAGATAGGTCCCTTTGCTGCTGGACGGCTTCACTCTCAATAAGATTTCAAAAAGAGACATGATGTTGGGAATCAGTTTTTCCAGGCCGAAGGAAACTCTGCCCACCGGGGCATGGACAATCCCGTTTTTTTCCACTCGGAACTCTATTTTGCCGGCCTTGATCTCTCGAACGGCCCGGCCCACATCAAAGGTAACCGTCCCGGTCTTGGCATTAGGCATCAAACCTCTGGGGCCCAAAATCTTCCCGATTTTCCCCACCGACCCCATCATATCCGGGGTAGCGACCGCCTTGTCAAAATCGGTCCAGCCGCCTTTGATTTTTTCGACCAGTTCGTCACCACCGGCGAAATCGGCCCCGGCCTCCATGGCCTCCCGTTCTTTTTCGCCCTTGGCAAAGACCAAAACCCGCGTCACCTTACCTGTTCCGTTCGGCAGCACTACGGCCCCCCGAACCATTTGATCGGCGTGCCGGGGATCCACCCCTAAACGAACGGCCAAGTCCACGGTTTCGTCAAATCGGGTATACGAATTTGAGACCGCCAGTTGGACGGCCTCTTCCAAAGGATAACGTTTGGTTCGATCGACTTGGGCCAGGGCCTTCTTATGTTTTTTTCCTCTATTCGGCATAATGTTCTAACCTACCTCTCTAACGATCTTAGCCAATTTCGATTCCCATGCTCAGCGCAGTTCCTTCAATAATTTTTTTGGCTGCATCCAGGGTGTTGGCATTTAAATCAGGCATTTTGAGCTTGGCGATTTCCTCAATTTGGGCCGCACTGACTTTGGCGACTTTTTCCCGGTTCGGAACTTTTGAACCCTTGGCAATCTGGGCGGCCTTTTTTAATAAAATGGAGGCCGGGGGGGTCTTGGTTATGAATGTAAAGGAACGATCGGAAAAAACAGTAATCACCACCGGGATGATCATTCCTTCTTGTCCTTGAGTCCGGGCATTAAATGCCTTACAAAATTCCATGATATTGACCCCATGTTGACCAAGGGCCGGTCCGATCGGTGGCGAGGGATTGGCTTGGGCCGCTTGAACCTGAAGCTTGATATAGGCGACAATTTTTTTGGCCATACTAACTATTCTCCTTCAACAAAATATCCTGACTGCTAAAAATTTAAAACCGAATTACTGTTACCTTCCGAATGGGAACGATCCTTGAATGAGGGTTTTCCCGGCTTCCGCTTCCGGCCTCTGCCTCCCCCGTCTTATAATTTGGCCACCTGAACGAAATCCAGTTCCACCGGTGTGGCCCGGCCGAAAATACTAATCAAGACCTTAATTTTCCCCTTATCCGCCTTGACTTCTTCCACCACCCCGTTAAAATTGGAAAAGGGCCCGTCAATCACCTGTACCTCATCCCCTTCCTCAAAAAAGAATTTCGGTTTGGGTTTGATCGCCCCCTCGGCCATTTGCTTAATGACCTTTTCGGCTTCCTCATCGGGAATGGGAACGGGTTTATTTTTTTCTCCGATGAAGCCGGTGACTTTTGGGGTATCTTTGACTAAATGCCAAGTCTCATCATTGAGTTCCATGCGAACCAGAATATACCCGGGATAGACTTTCCGGGCAGAAGTCTTCCGTTCCCCTTTGACTAGTTCGACCACTTTTTCAGTGGGGACCAATATCTCCGAGAACAGATCGCCTTTCCCCAGCGATTTGACATGCTCTTCCAATGCCAATTTCACTTTGTGTTCGAACCCGGAATAGGTATGAACAATGTACCATTTGTGTGCCACAGGCCCACCCTTTGAAGATTCCCTCTCCTCAAGAAATAAAAGAATCTTCCATGCCAGAAAGTAGTTTATAGTAAAACCTGGGTTCGCCCATCCGCCCGAAGACCAGGCAACCACCAGTTGACCCCGTTTAAATTATGACCGTTTCAAAAAAAGGTCAACCGCCTTGGCCAGACCGATGTCCAAAATACCTAAAAAAAAGGCCACCACCACCGACAAAATAATAACCATACTGGTGGCGGCGATCGTTTCCTTACGAGAAGGCCAGGTGACCTTTTTTAATTCAATATGGACTTCCCGGAAGAAATCCTTGACCTGGCCTATCCATTCATTTTTATTTGACCAAATGGCGGCCAACCCTTTCGACGGAGTTTCTCTCGACGTTTGTTTCTTCAGGACTTCCTTGTTTCTTGTTTTGGGTCCATCCAAAACGTCATCCCCCTTAGTCATTCCCTCTTCTTTGTCTAAGGATTTGATTTCGGATTCGACCGTATCGCTTTTTTTCTTTATCTTAGGTTTCTTCATGCTCCTCAAGGGCCCCTATAATATTTTAGACCGGATTATTTTGGCAGGCCAGGAGGGATTCGAACCCCCAACACCCGGATTTGGAGTCCGGTGCTCTAGCCATTAGAGCTACTGGCCTGCAAGACCAGGCGATCACCCTCTTGAATCTACTTGGTTTCCTTGTGTACTGTATGGGACTGGCAAGAAGGACAATATTTCCGAAACTCTAATTTGTCCGGGGTCTTCTTCTTATTCTTGGTAGTTGTATAATTTTTTCTTTTACAACCAGTACAAGACAGGATTACTATATCTCGCATGTTCGATCCTAACTTTATTAAGTAGACAGGAGTCAAAAGCCAGAATTTTATCTCTAACCTAGTTAATGATTCTGACTTCCGGCTCCTGAATTCTATTTTTATTATTCAATAATCTCCGAGATAACACCGGCGCCGACGGTCCGGCCGCCTTCACGGATGGCGAATCGAAGCTCTTTCTCCATGGCGATCGGCGTGATCAAGGATACTTCCACCGAAACATTGTCACCGGGCATGACCATCTCCACCCCTTCCGGTAAGGTCACCACACCCGTCACGTCCGTCGTCCGAAAATAAAACTGCGGCCGATACCCATTGAAAAACGGCGTGTGCCGCCCGCCTTCTTCCTTCGCTAATATATACGCCTCGGCCTTAAACTTGGTGTGCGGGGTAATACTCCCCGGCTTGGCCACCACCTGCCCGCGCTCCACTTCGTCCCGCTTCGTCCCCCGTAACAGCAGCCCAACATTGTCTCCGGCCTGCCCTTGGTCCAGGGTCTTCCGAAACATCTCCACTCCCGTGCAGATCGTCTTGGCCGTCGGCCGGATCCCGATGATCTCCACCTCATCGCCAACCTTGACCATCCCTCTCTCTACGCGGCCCGTCACCACCGTACCCCGTCCGGAAATGCTAAACACATCCTCCACCGGCATCAAAAAGGACTTCTCCACATCCCGCACCGGCTCCGGTACATTCTTGTCCACCGCTTCCATTAACTCTAAAATCGGCTTGCAATTGTTGCATTCCCCTTTCCCGCAGCCGCATTCCAGGGCCTTCAGCGCCGATCCCTTGATGATCGGTAAATCGTCCCCAGGAAATTCATACTTGGTCAAAAGTTCCCGCAGTTCCAGCTCCACCAGCTCGATCAGCTCCGGATCATCGACCATGTCCACCTTGTTCAAAAAAACCACTATATAAGGCACCCCAACCTGCCGGGCTAATAAGATATGCTCCCGCGTCTGCGGCATCGGTCCGTCGTCCGCTCCAACCACCAAAATCGCTCCGTCCATCTGCGCCGCTCCGGTGATCATGTTCTTAATATAATCCGCATGCCCCGGACAATCCACGTGCGCATAGTGCCGGTTCTTCGTCTCATACTCCACATGGGCCGTCGCGATCGTGATCCCACGCTCCTTCTCCTCCGGCGCCTTGTCAATCTGGTCAAAGGGTACATAATTCGCCATCCCCGACTTCGATAAACATAACGTTATCGCCGCCGTCAACGTCGTCTTCCCATGATCGATATGCCCTATCGTCCCTACATTCACATGCGGCTTCGTCCGCTCAAATTTCTTCTTCGACATCTCTGCCCCCTTTGGTTAAATAGTTAATCCTTAGGTTTGAAACCGTACTTGTAATTCTGGAGCCCACGACCGGGATTGAACCGGTGAACCTCTTCCTTACCAAGGAAGTGCTCTACCAACTGAGCTACGTGGGCCTTCTTCTATTTAATCTATTTGCTTCCTAACCGTTCGTTAGCCAAATAGTTGCTTTTTGTTGGAGCGGGAAACGGGATTCGAACCCGCGACCCTCAGCTTGGAAGGCTGACGCTCTAGCCAACTGAGCTACTCCCGCTTTTTTATTATAATATGGAAATGAGAACTTATGGCTGTAGTGTTAACAATATGGTTCTACTTAACCCTATCTCCTACATCCTCCTTGTTGCCGGGTTCCCCGTCAATGGATACCATACCTTTATATGGATGGTGGAGGGGGGAGGATTCGAACCTCCGAAGGCATGGCCGACAGATTTACAGTCTGTTCCCTTTGACCGCTCGGGAACCCCTCCCTAACGTGGGTAAACACCTAACTCCGTAACCAAAAGAACAACCAACCCTCCGCCGCAAATTCAATGGCTTGGCTGGATCAAATCCTTCCTGGAGCCAGCGAAGGGAATCGAACCCCCGACCAACTGATTACAAATCAGTCGCTCTACCGACTGAGCTACGCTGGCCGATTAGCAAAGGCAATCTTTAAATAATAGCCACCTAAAAAAATTTTTTCAATATCTTTTTCTGAGGGTTAAATAATCATCCCCATCGAAATTGGAGATTGCTAAAAAATATCTAACAATTTCAATTTATTACTTATTGAATCATGAGGCCATATTAAAAATAAAATTCTATAATAGACTTATTTTTAGCAGAATTCAATAAAAAAATAATCGTGAAGATTCTTTTAAAGAAGAGGTTGGAAGAAAAAAGCGGAGTGAAATGGTTTATAAATATCTATAAATAAAATACCCGGTTATCGACCATGGCATTGGTTTGTTTAAAAATTCTTCTGGCCTGTCTTTGGGCCGCCTGCCGCTCTTTAAGGGTGGGATAAAGGCGGGCATCGAAATGCATTAAGGCCAATTTTTTTACCCGGGCGTCCTTGGCCAGACCGGCGGCCAATTCCGGGTTCAAATGAGGCCAACGTTTATCTTCCTGGCCTGACGGCAGCGCACATTCGGCGATCAGTAAATCAGCATCGGCGGCCAGCAGCAAAGCATTCTTACAAATCCCGGTATCAGTACAATAGACCACGGTCTTCCCTTCCAATAGAAATCGATACCCGTAACAGAGGTCGGGATGCTTTAGTTTCTTAAAAAGGACCGGGATAGGCCGAAAGGATTTCGGCCCCAATTCATGAAGCCTAACCTTTGTTTTTAAACCGGCCAAAGGGGCTGTATAGGGTTTGGCAATCAAGTTTTTTAGGGCGCCTTCCAATCCGGGAGGGCCGAAAAGATCCAAGCCCTGAGGGAACCGGAACTTGTTTAAGACATGAAATCCGCAGATATGATCCAAGTGAAAATGGCTCAAAAAAAGATAAACCGGCTTGTCAGGGGTAATATACTGGTCGATCTTATACAAGCCGTTTCCGGCATCTAAGATAAGATATTCGTTAGTCGTTTCAATAAGGACGCAAACCGTGTTCCCGGTCTGGGAATCATACCACCCATTGGTGCCTAAAAAAATAACTTTCATACATTCCTTGCAATCTCATCCGGGAAAAGGATGATGGACAGGTACTCCTCTTCCTTAAAATTATCTTGGGCCAAATAGACCACCAGGATAGCTGGTCATTTTCGAATTCTCTTTAAACGAATCCCACCTGCCCGCCTAACCGGGCTCAGGAAGGATAAAAATGGATTTTCGACGAACACCGAACGCTCAACGACGAACATTAATTTCGTTTCGCAATGATAATGGATGTTTCTATACCAGCATTATCTGAAAAATTTTTCAAGTTTTTTCCGATTACAGGAAATCTCAAAGGGTTTAATTGCCCCTCCATAATATGATCCTTGAAAACAAACCGAGTCTGGTTTACATTTAAACCCAATAACATAAAGCCGATACGTGTACCGGACCGATCAAACCGAAATCGTAAGAGCCGAAAAAGAATCCAACCTCCATCCTTCCATTGAAGGATCAGGCCGGTATTTCCGCCAATCGGTCTTGCAAAGGCTTTTCAAGGACGTTCAAGAGAACATGAACCTTAAAAAATTTAAACAGGCCATCAAGCCACTCCCCTCCACGGCAGGGGTCTATCTGATGAAGGATACGGAGGAGCGGATCCTCTATGTGGGAAAGGCCAAAAACGTTAAAAAAAGGGTTTGGTCTTATCTCAAAGCCGAGGGAGCCAAAACCCTCTCCCTCCTTGAAAAGGTGGAGGCCATTGACTATATCATTACCGCGAATGAGAAAGAGGCCTTAATCCTAGAAAATAATCTCATCAAGAAATACCGCCCCCGCTACAACGTAGACCTTCGAGACGACAAACAGTATCCTTGCCTGCGCATCAGCCTGGAAGAGACCTATCCCCGGCTTCAGGTCGTGCGGAGAATCAAGAAAGACAAGGCCCTTTACTTCGGGCCTTTCTCTTCCGCCGGAAAGATGCGGACTACCGTGGATTATCTGCAGCGTCTCTTTCCCCTCCGTCAGTGCCGTCAAAAAGAGCCTCCCCGCCGATCCAGGCCTTGCTTATATTTTCAGACCGGGAAATGTCCCGGCCCGTGCCATCAAAGAATTAGTCCGGCCGAATACCTCCAGCGGGTCCGGGAAGTCATCTATTTCCTGGAAGGAAAAAACCGGGAATTAATCAATGACCTTAACGCCCAAATGTCCCGGGCCTCCAAGGCCCTGAGATATGAAGAGGCGGCGGCCCTCCGAGACCGGCTCCGAGCCATCTCGGAAACCCTCAGAGAACAAAAAGTCGTTTCCCCTCATTTTGTTGATCTGGATGCCTTGGCCATGAGCGAAGACGGGGAATATATGCAGGGCGTTGTCCTTTTTATCCGGCTGGGTTCGGTGACCGGGATGACCCGCTTCCGTTTCAAGGTCCCCGCTCAGTCTTCGGAAGAATGCCTTTCCGTTCTCATCCAACAGATCTATCGCCAGGGGAAATACATTCCTCGACGGATCTTAATTCCCTTTCCTTTAAAGGACTCTCCCCTTGTTGAGGAAATCCTTTCCGAGTTGAAAGGCCAAAAAGTTCGGCTCCAGGTACCCCGTCGGGGGGAAGGCCTTGACTGGATGAAGTTGGCCCAGGAAAATTGCCGGAGTTCTAACGACGGGCAAGACCCCCGGCAGGAATACCAGGAGGCCCTGGCCCTGCCCCTTCAAAAAAAAATCGGCCTAAAGGTCGCTCCGAATACCGTCGGAGCTCTGGACATTTCGAACCTGCAGGGCAATCAGGCCGTGGGCTCCTTAGTGGTCTTTAAAGAGGGGCTCCCGGAGAAATCAAGTTACCGCCGCTTTCGGATTAAAACCGTTGCGCAACCCAATGACTACGCCATGATGGAAGAGATGATCAGGCGACTTGTCTTCCATCAGCCCCAGTTACCCGACCTCATTCTCATAGACGGCGGCAAAGGGCAGTTGAATATCCTTAAGACCATTCTAGATCAAAGCCCCGGTGCTGGAAAACCGGATATTCTGGCCCTAGCCAAAAAAACCTTCCGCTCTCAGGGCGGAAAGGATGGGCTCTATCTGCCCAATCGCAAGAATCCCATCCGCCTATCTTCGGATTCACCTTTACTCCATTTTCTGGAAAAAATCCGGGACGAAGCCCACCGCTTCGCTTTAGCCTACCATCATAAACTTAGAGAAAAAGAATTAACCCTAAACTCAGGCAAGAGGCCAGAGGCGACAGGCAATAAGGAAGGATAATCTTCTTGTCCGATAGGCCCTTGGCTTTTCATTATTGACAGCCAAATGATATCAAACTAATATTAAGCACTCCAGCCTGAAAGGGAGGTTAATCCATGTTTGGCATTGGCATGCCGGAACTTTTGATCATCCTGGCCGTGGCCTTGATTGTTCTAGGACCGAAGAGACTGCCGGAACTGGCTCGGTCTATCGGAAAAGGCTTGGCGGAATTTAAAAGATCAACCGAAGATCTGAAAGAGAACTTAAATCTCGGAGAAGACCTGAAGGATGTTCAGAAAGACCTCAAGGATTTAACCGATCCTTATCATTATCTGGAGCCTGGTGGATCTCCTTCCAAACCTCAGGATCAACCAACCGAAAAGGCCGAGACCAAGCCGGTTACCGAAACACCTTCCTCGCCAGCTTCGAAAGGTCCCGATGCCTGATGTAAAAATGCCTTTCACCGCCCACTTGGCGGAACTCCGAAAACGACTGATCATTTGCTTCATAGCCATCGGGATAGGTTTTTTGATCGCCTATGCCTATTCTTCCCAGATCTTCGAATGGCTCGTCCAGCCTTTGATCGGTGTCCTTCCTCCCGGAGACAAACTGGTCTTTACCGCCCTGCCGGAGGCCTTTTTCATCTATATCAAAACCAGCTTCATCGCCGGCATCGTTTTGGCATCGCCGGTCATCTTTTATGAACTCTGGATGTTTGTTGCTCCGGGATTATATCAAAAGGAAAAACGATACGTCTTGCCTTTTGTCGTCATCTCCTCCCTGCTATTTGCCGGTGGGGCCTTGTTCGGATATTATGTGGTCTTCCCGGTGGGCTTTCGCTTCCTGGTCGGATTTTCTACGGAAAATATCCGCGCCCTACCTTCTCTCCAGCTTTATCTTTCCTTTTGCCTGAAGCTTTTGGTGGGGTTCGGCCTGGTCTTTGAATTGCCGGTTTTGGCCTTTTTTCTCGGCTGGGCCGGAATCATTAACGCCAGGATGATGGCCAAAAACCGCCGGATAGCCATCCTGTTGGTTTTCATTATTTCAGCGATCGTCACCCCGCCCGACGTGGTCTCCCAGATCATGCTGGCCGTCCCCTTGTACCTTCTTTATGAAGCCAGTATCATCATCGTCCGGTTCACCGGAAGAAGAAAAGAGACAGAGGCAATTTAAATTTTTTATCCATCTCTCCCATAAATCCCCTTAAGGACTTCGCCGTCCCCAACTTTTTTCTTAACAATATTTCAAATCGAGGCCAGTTCGTCCATAATGGTTATTTCCGGTTTCCCTAAGAAAAATTCTCCCGCCAGGCCCATAAATGAATTAAAGTGCGGGGTTGAGGAATGGGCTTTCAAGGCCTCCTTATCTTTGTAGCGTTCTAGGATGACCAAAGTATGCGGAGTGGATTTGGAGATATTGAGGGTATAAAAAAGGGTCCCTTCTTCTTTTCCCACTTCCCTCATTAGCTGCTTAAAGGCTTCAATGGCCTGTTCAACTTTTTCTTCTTTGACCGGGATCTTGGCAATAACGGATATCATTAATTCGTTTCCTTTCTGGCGGTTGAAATGCTGTGGTTTTCCCCTGAGGGGTCTTTATTTCTATCTCCTAAAATGGGTAGTGGTGGACAATGGTCCTCCAAACCCGAACCCTTAACCCTGAACTGTATTTTCGTATTATTTAAGGTTGGCTGCTCAAACCCGATCAGCCTCCAACCCTATTCATTCCATATTGGAAAATGTTCCATTTTGCCCTCCCTTGTCAAGCAGAAAAAAGCGGTTCTCCCCTTGCAGTATTTTCTTTTTTCGAGTATTAATGCTATCCGGACATTTTCCGCTGGGGAGGTGGCTCATCCATCAGGAAGCCTATCGTTTCACCTTCCGATTTTCAGTCGAAAGGGAGCATTCGTCTCCTCATTAAACAGGAAGGAAATTAGATGACTAACCCTAATCACGAATACCTTCCCCATTCCTCGGGATGTTTTTTGTGCGGGGATGAGAATCCCTGCGGGGCCCAACTCCGCTTTTTTGTCCAAGAGGAGACGGTCCGGACCCGGCTCGTCTTGCCCGGTCATATGAACGGGTACAAACATATCGCCCACGGCGGCATCTTGGCCGGTTTATTGGATGAAACCATGGGTTGGGCGGCCACGGTCTTCAGCCAAAAACATCCCTTTTATGTCACCGGGGAATTGACCGTAAAATATCTGGCCCCGGTTCCCGTTGGAGAAGAGCTGGAAATCATCGGCCGGATGATCAAGGATGCCGGGCGAATTGTTTACTGCAGCGGGGTTTTGGTCCACAAGGGACAGGAGAGCCTTCGGGCCAAAGGGAAATTTCTCCCTTTGAGTGATGAGGCCACGGCCGAAGTCTTCCCCTATCTCAAATTTGATCAATGCCGAAAATATCGGACCCTCTTCGGAAGGATAGACCGTTAGATTCTTACTTTATAGCACCTAAGGATTTATCCCTAACTTTTAACCAGGAGTCTTGGGGTCTTGTTTTTTGAGTTGTCCACCATTACTCCGGAACTTCTTTGCCGGGCCAATATTAAGCCTTGCTTCAAAAGCAGGCCTACACCCGAGTTGGAAACTGGCTCAAGTGAATGCCCTGCTCCGAATCAACTTAGCGATTGGGGCCGGATTCTCTTCGCAAGAAGCCCTGCTCAGTCCCACTCCTTCGGAGCGGTTCCTGGTTTCCCGCTGAGTAACCTTTGGACAACTTCAAAAAACAAGACCCCAAGACTCCAAGAATTCAAATGTCTTTGGCTAGGGGTTTTTCCACCTGTTCCCGTTCAATGTTTGATACTAATCGAAGCAAACTAACCTTTTTTATCCTGGCCTGGCTGGGAATGGTCATCTATTTTACCCAGCGTTGGATTTTCGGTCCGGTCATCCCTACCTTGATGAAAGAGTTCCAGATCAATAAAACGGTGGCCGGAACCATCGGTTCGGCTTCGATCATGGGTTATATGTTATCTCCCATCCTGGCCGGCTGGCTGTCGGACCGCTTCGGCCGCAAGCCGACCATCCTCTTCGGCATCTTCGGCTTTTCGGCCTTAACCATAATCTGTGGAATGGCCAACAATTCAAGTCAGCTGTTCATTGCCCGCTTTTTTACCGGTCTGATCGAGGCCTTCTTTTTTATCCCCTTGCTGGCCTTTACCCTGGAATTATTTCCGGAACGTCCCGGATTCTTTTTGACGCTCATGTCTTCCGGTTCTTCTTTGGGCTGGTTTGTCGGCCCGGCCATGGCCGGGCGCCTCTTACACAGTTTTGGCAATTGGCGCAGCCCTTTTTGGGCAGCCGGATTGGCCGGATTGATTCTGGCCGCTTTACTCCTCCTTTTTTGGCCTCGAATGGAAACCACCAAATCTAAGGGAGGTTATTTCAAAAGAGACCTGTTTAAATTTCGCTATATCCTCATGCTGGTCCTCTTAGGATTGGTGGCCGCCTTCCAGATCTCTACGGAATTCGGATTCACCATGTGGTTTCCCGCCTATCTGGAATTGGAGTTAGGGCTGGCGGCCGCCGCAGCCGGGATTATGGCCGGCCTGTATGGATTCGGACAGTTTATCGGCCGCCCGATCTTAGGCTGGATGGCCGACAAGATCGGCTATCATTGGATCGGGACGGCATCCGGGTTCCTGTTAACCGCCTGTTTCATCCTCATCCTGGAGGTAAAGCACCCGACGGCCCAGGGTCTTTTTACACTCCTGGCCGGATTTATCGGTTCAGGGGTTATGGGCTCCTTATGGACCTCCACCGGATTGATCTTTGCCGAATTTAAGGGACTGGCCTTGGGGATTATCACCACCATCGGTTATGTCCTGGCCTCCCTGGCCCCGATCCTGATCGGCTATGTGGCCGATCATCACTCCGTCGGTCTGGCCCTCTGGACGGTCTGTGTGCCCACCGCCTTCCTGGCCGCCCTCACCTTCCTGGTTTCCAAGTTCGCCAAGCCCTCCTTATGAAGTAAGGGGAAGACGGTCTAATTCACATCCCCCCAAAGTCACCACGAAGCATAAAAATTAGCTTGTACTGAACGCTCAGCGCCTAACGACGAACGTTATTTCCAAACTAATCCTACAGTTCGAGACCATCAACCCGACCGGACAAATGAGAAAGAGATTGGCAATAACTATTCGGCATGGTTTTACTTAATGATAAAAGAAATTTTGTTCTTATTTTATGTTTATCCTTACTTGTCAAGAATTTATAAACTTGAAATCACAATTTGTGATCTCAAGTTTATCTTCCTGGGGTGGAACCCGTTATTCTCCTGTGGCCTTTACCGAGCAAGGAGTGGCCATCCTCTCCAGTGTTTTGCACAGCGAGAGAGCTATCGAAGTCAACATCTTGATCATGCGGGCCTTCGTCAAACTCCGGGAAATGATTGCCTCTCATAAAGACTTGGTCCGGCGTTTGGATGACCTGGAGAAAAAATACGATGGCCAATTCAAGATCGTTTTTGAAGCCATTCGGCAACGCATGCCCCGCCGATTAAGCCCAAACGGAAAATTGGATTTGCTTTGAAAGAGAAGCAGGCTGGGTATGGAAAAAGGATAATGAAAAAATGAAAAGACCTGGCCCAATGATCCACTTTTCTCTCCTAACACTTTTTATAATAAAAATTATTGCTCGTTTGTTTTAGGGCAGAAGGACCAACTACGTGACAACAGAAATGGAAGCCAAAATTGAAGGATCTCACAATATAATTGTTCAGGCTAAAGGGGATGGTATTAAGATAGAGATGGGACTTCCCCATCTGACTCTTATTCCGCCCGCCAACATTGCACCTCGGCAGCCGATACGATCGGAAATCGATCTGCTTAACGCCTACCGCCGGTCCATTCAGATAGTAGGACGAGATCGTGACTTGATTCTTCTTTGGGAATGGCTGCACTCGCCGAACCCAATTTCAATACGAACCATTACCGGTCGAGCCGGAGCAGGAAAAACCCGAATAGCCATTGAACTGATAGACCGTTTGAATGAGGAGATGTCAGGAAAGTGGTGGGCCGGCTTTGCCGGCAGCGGGGAATTAAAGAGATTTGCCAATCTACAAAATCTTGCGGACTGGGGATGGGCAAGGCCAACGATGATAGTCGTGGACTATGCCGCATCGGTGGTGGAATCGTTACGTCTCTGGCTTAGGGAGTTGGCAACAAATTCCACTCGGGCCGACGGGAGGCCCTTACGGGTACTCATGATAGAACGGGAAGCCTCGGCGGGGGAAGGTTGGCTTCAGTCGGTCTGTATTGGAGGGGATAGCGAGAAACGGGTACTAGAACTCTTTGATCCCTTGGAACCGAAGCGTCTTGACCGGTTGGAATCGAGCGGGGACCGACGTCTCGTCCTGACTCGTATGTTGGAAGCCTGTTCACATATTACCGGCCGGAAGGCGGTTCCCTTACCTGCTCCGGGGGATAATCTCCGATTTGATAAGCAACTTGAAAAAGCGATATGGGAAGATCCGCTTTATCTGATGATGGCGGCACTGCTCTCCCTTTGTTCCGACCTAGTGGAAGTGCTGGATTTGCCACGAACGGGGCTCGCTCTAAATATGGTCGATCATGAAATTAAACGGTTTACTGAAGGGGTATCCTCTGAATCGGCAAAGAGGATGGTAGTACACATGGTGGGCATAGCAGCAATAGGAAACGGACTATCCCGGGAGCAGGCCGTGGAGGCTGCCAAGAAGGAACTTGCTGCTCTGGAATGGGAGTTCCCCGGAGGAGCGGGTTTTCTGATCGACCATTTGCATAAACTTTTGCCCGATCGGGATAAGGGGATTGCCCCGGTGGTCCCGGATATTATTGCTGAGGCCCTAGTAATCAAAGCATTTGGGGAGTTATCAACCGGAGAGCAGGAAAAGGTGGTCGTACGCGTAGCCAGGCGATTTAGATCGAGGGTGATTTCGTTTGTCATACGCACGGTCCAGGATTTTGCCCCTGCCGGACAGTTGGATCCTTTGAACTGGGTGGAGACACTTATAAAAACCGGTACCTCAGACGACATAGGAATCCTGATTCAGATAGATGCAGTTATGCCGCACCAGACACTCATATTGAGGGAAAAAGCAGCAGAGGTTATCGAACTTCTTATTAATCGTCTTCCTAATCTTCAAGAAGAAAATCCATCAGAGGAAATTCAAGCCGAACAAAGCCGCTTATAAAACAATCTGTCCGCAAGGCTCAGCGATCTGGGACGACGGGAAGAGGCCCTGGAAAAGGCCCAGGAGGCTGTTCGGATACGGGAGCAACTGGCCCAGGCCCGCCCTGACGCCTTCCTCCCTGATTTGGCGATGTCCTGCGGTGCTCGAGGTGCTATACTTAGAGCTATGGGAAAAAATAGTGAAGCGGCAGCTTTTTTTATTAAGGGGATTATAGAGCTGACCCCAGTATTTCAAAAATACAACTCTGCTTTCCTCAATTTGATGAGCAACCTTCTTGGGGATTATATTAACGCCTTGAAGGCCTGCAATCAGGAGCCTGATATGGAGCATCTTCGACCGACACTGGAAGTTTTTGCCAGATTGGAACAAAACAAAGATAAGGAGTAAAAATATGGAATATGCTGAAATTGCCAATCAAGTTATTCAAATTTTAAATCCGGCTTCAGATTTCGGATTAAAAGTCTCAGCCAGCCTGACAGGCCATGCAATTTGGGACTTACTTAAAAAACGATTTACTAAAGATGCATTTGCCGAGGCGATCCGGGAGGCAGAAGAAAAACCCTCAAATAAAACAAACTGGGATGAACTAAAAATTCGAATTCAAAAAGCCCTTGTGGAGGATGAAGATTTTCGGAAGGAAATACAGAAATTCCTGCCGAAATCATCAGATATTTCTATGGAGGCCAATGTATCGGGTTCAGGGAGTGTTGTTGTCCAAAACGTTGGCAATAGCCACATAAATATTAATAAATGAATCCAGTCCTAGGCACCTAAATTGTGTTGAAGAAAGGAAGCCAGCGTTTTATGGAGAATAGAGAGCTGGGGCCTGCCTGCTACCGCTTTTGCACTTTTTGATGACAGCATCTACTTAAAGAAATAACGTTCGGGAGTTTGAATATTTCCCTGAAAATTCCCTTAATAATATTCAAATGTAAGGATGAATATCTTTTCGTCTAAATTTTGCTCGCCTGCAATATGTTGCGCTTGTAAGTCATTTTCAGCTTCCCTTCATCAAACCGTGCATTCAGGAAATCTTCCAGGGAACGTTCACTTCTTTTACCTTCTTTTACTGAGGTTCATTAACTTCATTTTTGACACAGGATATGGAGGGATAGCCCTATCCTTGGCACGGTTGACTTACAGATCGTATTTTGATACATATCCAATAATGTTTCTCGATTAAAAAATACGTGAGGATCGACAATCGAAAGGAAGGACACGACATGGGCAATTTGAACTTCATCAATAAAAATCTGATCGCGGGTTCAATCGCTTGTGCCTTACTCATGGGAGGCTCACCGGTTCCAAGCGCGGAAGGCCAGAGCGTCCAAAACAAAGATCAAAAAGCCAAGAACGAGGAGCAGCGGCAAAAGAATATCAAGCAGCTTAATGAGTATTACGCCGCCGAAAAAAAACACATGGAACAGCAGGATCGCTATGCTGCCGAGTGGGCCAAGAAGACCCCCGAAGAACGCAAGAAAGCCATTGCCGAAGCGAATGAAAGGGCCAAGAATAAACCGCCCTTGACCCCGGAACAGGAAGCAAAGCGCCAGAAAGATATCAAGCAGCTTAATGAGTATTACGCCGCAGAAAAAAAACACATGGAACAGCAGGATCGCTATGCTGCCGAGTGGGCCAAGAAGACCCCCGAAGAACGCAAAAAGGGGAGTTCAACTAAAAGCGGTAGCGGCGAAGTTAAGCCTGTTATCCTGCCACCGGTGAGATAATTCGGGGACGAGGATCACGAGGCTGTCCAAAAAAAGAAGGATTGAACGATGACCATTTCCATAGCCAAACAAACTTGGGTTTATGCGGTATTTAATTTTTCCAGTGGGGATGAACAGCTCACCGGTTTTCAAGACCAAAACGGCGGGACCTTCATCCCGGTCTTGAAAACAAGTAATGAGGCTGAGGTTTTTTTGGGGTATATACCCCGGGAACCGGGTACGCGTTATGAAGTACAGGCGATCATTTTCGAAGATGTTCTGAAATATGCCCGGGCCAATGGCAGTCTGGTGTATTTAGTGAACGAGAAAGGTGAAATCCTGGAAAAAGAAGCTTCCGAGTAAAAGGGAATAGAGGGAACCGATACCCGGTTTCAACACCCTGCCATTTCATGCTTAGCCGCAAACCAGTCAATAAGCTGTCTGGCTATGCTGATCTTGGGGGGAATCTTGGGGAGACGGTCACAAGAAAACCATTGGGCATCGACAATCTCCGCTCCGTCAATCCGTATCTCGCCTCCGGCGTATTGGGCCGTAAAACCGATCATTAGAGAGTCCGGGAAAGGCCAGGGCTGGCTGCTGAAATAATGGATATCCCGGACTTCGATCCCGGTCTCTTCCTTGACCTCTCGAAAGACCGTCTCTTCCAGGGTTTCACCCGGTTCGGCAAACCCGGCCAGGACGCTGTAAAAACCATCCTTAAAACGAGGGGAACAGGCCAACAAGCATTGATCGCCTTTCTCCACCAAGACGATGACCGCCGGAGAGATGCGCGGGAAATGCAAGTTCCCGCATTCCGGACATTCCCTGGCCAGTAGGCCTTCTTTATTCTCCATCTTCTTTCCGCACCGGCCGCAGAAACGGGAATATTTCAACCAGTGCAGTAAATGAAGGGCCCGAAAGGCAGCGGCCATCTCGGCCTGGTCCAATCGGTCATAAAGGAAACGCAGATCCAGAAAGCTCATCCCTGCCGGTGCAGTAGGGGCTTCCGATAAGGATAAGGCATAACAGGGCTCCTCCCCCAGGGTTCCGACAAAGACCTCTTCCCCGCCCGCAACCCCCAGCCCGCCCAGGTCCGGATTCAGAGGAATAGAGACCTGCTCTCCTTTCATTGAAACCAGCAGCTTCCCCTTGTAAAAAATGAACCACCAGGCCGTCCCGCTTCGTTCGGCAGGCCGCTCGGCGGATAGATTGAACTGTCTTTGCATTAATTTAACCTTTGAATCACAGCCGAATTATTTCCCAAAGACCTTCTTTAATAAATCTGTTGTCCGGGCCAGGGGGTTGGTCCTGATCTTCTGCTCTTCCTGCCCGATCATATAGAATAGGCCGTCCAAAGCCTTGGTGGTCACATAATGATTGAGATCGGTGGATTCAGAGGTCAAGATAGGGAGGGAGGGGAGCTGACCCATCAGAGCATTATAGGACTTCGCCACCCCGACCTTGTTCATCGTCGCCGTCACGCTCGGCTTAAAGGCCTCGTAGAGATCAGCCGATGTTTTGGTTTTGAAATAGTCCGTGGCCGCCGTGTTCCCTCCGGTCAGGATCTTGCGGGCGTCGTCGAGGGTCATGCCTTTGATCGCCTCGGCAAAGAAAGAGGCCGCTTTCGGGGCCGCTTGTTCCGCCGCCCGGTTCATACTCATAATAAAGTTGTCCACCTGTTTCTGATAGCCCACCTTTCCGGCTAGGTCCATAATTCTTTGTATATTATCGGGCAGCAGGATCTTGATGGCCTGATTCCCGAAATAGCCGTTGGTTTTGGAAACCAAGCTGACGGCGTTCTTGGTTCCTACGGCCAGCGCATCTTTCAGTCCCGAGGCAATGGTCCCTTCATCGAGCCCCGCACTTCCCAGACTGCCCGATGCCCCTTGACCGCCCGCAGGCAACTGCTCCACTTTCTTTAAAATGTCACCCAAGAAATCCGCCCCATAAAGACCCGACACTGAAGCCGCTAATAAAAACAAACAAGCAAAGGTTATCCGCGTCAGATTTTTCATAATGTCACCCTGTCAAGCAAATGAGTTGGTTTGAAAATAATGTTTCGATGATCGTTCCCATCAGGCCTTTTTCAGCCAATCCAGAAGACGTCTTTGGCCCTCCAGTTTCCTAATCCCGGTCACATCCTGACTGACTTCCAGACATCCTTTATATCGCCCCAAGGCGTCTCGTAAGGCGAAGTAGCGGATGTGGATGAATTTTCCCTTCAATTCGATCCAGAATTCGGCGACATCCTTTTCCCCGGACCGGAAGGCTTCCAGTAATTGGTTGACCACATGCACACTGTCCGGAGGATGGCATCGTTGCACTTTTCGGCCGATAATCCCCGGGCTTCTGGGGAAAATCCTTTCTTTGCCTTGTGAATAATAGGCCACCCGGTCTTCTTCGTCCACTAAAGTCACGTCTACGGGCAAATGAGTCAGGAGAAGATTGATCATCTCCCTGGTAATAAATCCGGTGTCGAGATTAATTTTTTCTTCTCCCGGTTCTCCCTTCGGTTCTTCCGAAACGCTTGGAGCCCAAGCCGTTTCCGGTTCAATCCAGGCATAGCCGATCTCCTCCTCCCCTTTCCGGACCTTCAGCCATTCGGCATTGGACAACATTTCCAGGGCCGTCGGGAAGAGGATATGTTCTTCTTTGTAGATCATTTCGCGAATGGTATGGATAAGGTCTTTCAAGGAAGCCGTTGCCTCTTTTGTTTGGTTCCGGGCCAGTTCGCCTTTAGCCTTCTTCAGCAGGGCCCGAATGTCGTCATGAATGGCCCACATCACCTGGGAGGGAGCGGCGAAATCATGGGCCTCCAGGAGCGGGAAGAGTTGATTTTCCTTTCTTTGATAGTGGAGTTCGATGTCTCCCAGTCTTTCAACCTGACCTTTCAGGTCGGAGAGATCGGCTTCGGTCATATCTCCGGCAGGTGACAATCCCATTTTATTGAGGATCACCTCCATGCCGTTCATAATCTCTTCCGAAACCCTGTTTTCCTTCATAAACGTATGGATCGGATGACCGGGAGGACATCCGGGGATTTCATGGCGCTCCAAGGCCTCCTTAAAAACCGAAACATGCACATCGCAGAGTCTTTTGACTTCCCCCTCCGGCATCCCTTCTTCCATCAATTTCTGCTCCAGGCCGGCTATCTCGGCCGGAGAAACGAATTGGATCAATTCCTGGAAGCGCCCCTTGACGGCTTCCACCTCCGCCCCTTGATGCAGGTCGCGGATAATCCCTTTCAAAATCTCTTGACGCACTTGGGGATCGGTCAGGTTTTGTGCCCCCTCGGCAGAAGGAGAGGCTTCCACGTTCAATGATGTTCCCGTTTTGGATTTGATTTCCCCGGCGATATCCTTAAGAAGCGAATTCAAATCTAGCTTTCCGATGGCCGCTACTTGAGTCAAAGTGGCCACCTTCCCTAGGGTCTTGCGCATCAGCGGGTTTTTTAAATTTTTAAAGAGCGGCGATTTGGAAACAAAAAAATCAATTAGAAAAGGGTATTCCTTTAAGAGATCATCAATTTTAGTTTTGGAATTGAGTTCCATAAAAAAACCTCCGCAATAGTATTACCCGATTAAATACACTGCATGAAAATGTTTTCCTGCCTATTCATTTTCCTTATACTTCAAATTCGGCGTTTCAATCATCACCCTGGTCCCTGGCGGGACCGAATGAGTCAGCCAGACATTACCACCGATAACCGACCCGGCCCCGATAACGGTTTCTCCCCCGAGGATGGTGGCTCCGGCATAAATGGTCACCCGGTCTTCAATGGTCGGATGCCGTTTGCTTCGGCGCAATATTTCTCCCTGCTCCTCCATGGGCAGACTCAATGCCCCCAAGGTGACCCCCTGATAGAGGCGTACCCGGTTACCGATCACCGTCGTCTCTCCGATGACCACCCCGGTCCCGTGATCGATAAAAAAATCCCGGCCGATTCGGGCTCCCGGGTGAATATCGATCCCCGTTACGCTGTGGGCATACTCGGTCATCATCCGGGGCAGCAAAGGAACCTCCAGGACAAACAATTCATGGGCTAAACGATAGACCGTAATGGCCAGGATGCTCGGATAACTGAAGATGATCTCATCAAAGCTTTTGGCCGCCGGGTCCCCCTGATAGGCGGCCCGCACATCGTCCCCCAGGATGCTTCTTAATTCGGGGAGTTTTCTTAAAAAGGTCAAGGCCTCTTTATGACCTCTTTCCACACATTGGGTGCAGACGTTTTGATAGCGGCGGCACTCATGACGGATGCTCAAAGAGATTTGTTTGGAGAGGGTCTCAAAAAGGGTATGGATCTCCATCCCCATCTGATAGGATAATGTAATCCGGTCTAATTCCTGTGGTCCGAAATATCCGGGAAATAAGATCCTTTGGCACCGTTCGAGAATTTCGATCACGACTTCCCGGGATGGCAGTCCCGCCAGGTTCAGGTGATGAAAGGTTTTCGGATCTTGGCAGCTTTCGATCAGCTCGGCAACGATAGCCGGAAGTTCTTCACGATACAGGGGGGCTTGGCGGCCTTCATCCGCTTCCACAGCAAAAGCCGGTTCGTCCAACCGGCAGAGGTGTTTTGCTTTTTCCATGAGTGTCCTATGCTTTTGCCCATTCTTTTAAACAGGTTTCAATAAAGGGTCCATCTTCTCTTTGAAGGGTGCGCACATCCAGGAGGAATTGTTCTTTTTCTATCCGGCCGATGATCGGCGGCGTAAAGGACCGGAATCTTCTTTCCAATTCGGAGGAGGATTGCTCGGTGGAATGGAAGGCCAAGGCAAAGGATTTCAGATAGGACAAAGGCAAAGCCCCCCCCCCGACTTGTGAGGAGGTCGGAATGATTTCCACTGTCATCCCGGGAACCGTAATTTTCTTCAAACGTCGCAGGAGGTTTCCGGCCCGATTGCGGAGTTCAGGTGCAGTTGCGCCCAACTGGGCTAAAGTTGGAATGGTCTGTAACGCTTGGGACTCATTCCGATAGAGTTTTAAGGTGGCCTCCAGAGCGGCCAGAGTCAATTTGTCGATCCGCAAGGCCCGGTTCAAAGGATTGGTCCGTATCGCTTGTAGGGCCGTACTCCGGCCGACGACAATCCCGGCCTGAGGCCCGCCCAGGAGCTTGTCCCCGCTGAAGGTGACCACGTCGGCCCCGGCCCGAACCGCTTCACCGACGGTCGGTTCTTTTTCCAGGCCGAACCTGGAGACATCGATAAAACTCCCGCTCCCCAAATCCTCCATGACCGGTATGCCGAATTTTTTCCCTAAGGCGACCAAGTCTTCCAGCGGCACCTCACTGGTAAACCCGGAAATGCGGTAGTTGCTGGTATGTACTTTCAGCAACAAGGCCGTCTGATCCGTCAAGGCCCCCTCATAATCCCTCAGATGGGTTTTATTGGTCGTCCCAACTTCCCGCAACACCGCACCGCTCCGAGTCATTACCTCCGGGATACGGAAAGACCCGCCGATTTCCACCAGTTGTCCTCGGGAGACGATGACTTCTTTTCCCTGGGCCAGGGTATTTAAGGCCAATAACACGGCTGCGGCATTATTGTTGACCACCAGGGCGGACTCCGCCCCGGTCAGTTCGCTTAGCAGATCTACGACGTGGCTGTAGCGGCTTCCCCGTTGACCGGCCTCCAGATCGAACTCCAGATTGGAGGGATAACGGGCGACCATCTCCATCTGTTCCAGGGCCTGAGGGGCCAGTAACGACCTTCCCAGATTAGTATGGATTATAACCCCGGTGCCGTTAATGACCCGACGGAGGTGATAGGCGGCCATCGTCGCTAAATGCCTTTCAATCTCCTGCCAAAGGGTAGGCAGGTCCAAGGCAGGGGTCCGGTTGGAAAGAATGGCTTTTCGCTTTTCCTCCAGGACCTGGCGGATAACCGCTAGAAGGTGTTTTCTGGAGGTTCCGGCCGATAAGCGTTCAAATTCCGGTTGTTCCACCAGCAGGGTCACCGAAGGTATCTTTTTCAACAAATCGCGATAGGGTAAATTCATAGCTCTCCGTTTTATATCTCTGCTCAAGATTAAAAAGTTGATGAAATTATAATGGTTTTAGCAGATATTGACAATGGAAAAAGAATTGGTCTTGAACCTTCTTCCCGGCTGGGGTAAGGTGACAGCCATGAATTGGAACTTTTTACCATTTGATCCGACCAAGGCCATACCATTAAGCCGGAAATTGGAGATCCCGCCACTGGTGGCCCAAATGCTGATTAACCGGGGGCTTCATCAACCCGCCCAGGCCCTTGACTTTTTCTCCCCCACCTTGCAGCAGCTACCCCAACCCCATTTAATGAGAGATATGGACAAGGCCGTAACTCGGATCCTGCAAGCCCGGGAAAAGGGTGAACGGCTGGCTGTTTTTGGGGATTACGACGCTGATGGAATCACGGCTACCGCCTTATTGGTCCATTTTTTAAAACCCTTCTTCCCGGATATACTTTATTATATCCCCCATCGAGTCCGGGAAGGATACGGACTTTCCATCCCCGGTCTTACCATCTTGAAAGACCGGGGCGTTGATCTGGTGATTACCGTAGATTGCGGGATTTCCAGTCACCAGGAAATTGAATTTGCCGCCGGGATCGGTCTGGATATCATCGTCACCGATCATCATCAAATTTCTAAAAAAGGAATCCCTTCAGCAATCGCCGTCCTCAACCCCAAGCAGACGGACTGCCCCTTTCCCTGTAAAGACCTGGCCGGAGTCGGGGTGGCCTTTTATCTGGTCATCGCCTTACGCCAGGCCCTGGATAGCCAAGGGCTGTTCCAAGAGGGGAAGCCGAATCTCCGGGCTTACCTGGATCTGGTGGCCCTGGGGACGGTGGCCGATGTGGTCCCACTTCTGGGGGCCAATCGTATCCTGGTCCGCGAAGGACTGGAGGTCCTGACCCGTTCTCCCCAAATCGGTCTGACGTCCTTAAAAGAAGTCAGCGGGATTCACCCGGTCAAGCCGGTTTCCTCGGTTGACGTGGCCTTTCGCCTGGCCCCTCGAATCAACGCCTTGGGTCGGATGCAGGAGGCCGAAGGAGGCGTTCGCCTGTTGATGACCGGTGACCATGGAGAAGCCCGGGATTTGGCCCTGCGGATGAACCAGGAAAACAGCCGCCGCCAGGTCGTAGAACAAATGATGATCAAAGAGATTGAAGAGGTCATTCAGTCCCGTTTAGCCGTCAGAGAACAAAAAAGCCTGGTCTTGGGTTCACCGACCTGGCATCGAGGGATTTTAGGCTTAGCTGCCTCAAGGCTGGCCGAACGTTTTGCTCGACCGGTCTTTTTGTTCTCCCTGGAAGGAGAAACAGCCCATGGGTCCGGCAGGAGTCCGGAAGGATTCAATCTTTTTAAGGCCCTAGAATCCCTGGAGGAATATCTTTTAGGGTTTGGGGGGCATGCCGCTGCGGCCGGGGCCAGCCTAAAAGTCAAAGACTTACCGGACTTTGAAAAGGCCTTTGAATCGTTAGTTCAAACTACCCTCAAAGAAATCGACTTAACTCCCACCTTAACAGTGGAAGGGGAGAGCGATTTCCCGGAATTATCCAGGGAGATCGCCCCCTTTTTGGCAAAATTGGCCCCTTTTGGGGCGGGAAACCCGGAACCGGTATTGGCCACCCAGGGGGTCACAGTCAAATCCGTCCGTCCCGTCGGTAACGGGCATCTTCGGTTAAAGGTCGAACAAAAGGGGTTTATTCTGGACGGGATCGGCTTTGGCCTGGGTGATCGAACCGTTAATCCCGGGGATAACCTCGATCTGGCTTATACCCCTTTTTTTTCCGAACGGGGTTATACCCCTTCTTTAGAAATACGCCTGGCGGATTTCAAGGTTAGGTAATTGTGAAATAATACTTGACATAAAATCCAACCTATGGTTTAAATTAAGTTTATTTTCATTTTGAGGGGATGTGGATATTATGAAAAGAACCTTTCAGCCAAGCAATCTCAAACGTTCCAGAACTCATGGATTTTTAATAAGAATGAGCTCTGCAGCCGGGCGAAAAGTCATCAGCCGGAGACGAGCGAAAGGCAGGAAAAGACTTTCGGTCTAGGATCGGAATCTTCTTTTGAAAATGAAATCCTGTACTTTTCCCAAAGAGGAAAGGGTCCTGAAACGGAAGGATTTCTTGCGGCGGTCTGCCGCCGTCAAAAAAATGGGCTTCCCCCATTTTTTAGTCATCATCAAACCCAACAACCTAGGGAAAACCAGACTAGGTTTAACGGTTGGGAAAAACCTGGGCGGGGCAGTCCAAAGAAACCGGGTCAAGCGTTTATTGCGAGAGTTTTTCAGACAATCAAAAGATAGGCTGCCGCCTTCCCGAGATATCATCATCGTTGCCTTAAAAGGATCAGACCCATTAACATATCATCAGGTTTTGAACGAGTTAACACCCCTGCTGGTTTGATCGGGTGGATGTCTTATGGCCTCCGGGGAATATTTTTATTGGGGATTAGGGGTTATCAATTACTGATTTCCCCTCTTTTTCCGTCTTCCTGCCGGTTTTCTCCCACCTGTTCCGAATATTCTTTTCAGGCTATTCAAACGTATGGGTTGACCAAGGGAATGCTTTTAACCGTAAAAAGGCTAGGGAGATGTCACCCCTTTTGTGAGGGTGGATACGATCCCATTCCTTAAGCCAATTTCCTTTACCGTATTGGAGTATCTATGGAAAAAAATGCCCTTCTAGCCTTTGTCTTGTCCATGGCGGTCTTTGCGGCCTATTTTCTATTTTTCAGTCCTCCGGAAAAACCCGTCCCTCCCCAAGGGCAAGTGGCTGAAAAAGCCCCGGCGCAAAAAGAATCTCAGCCGACACCAAGCACTGCGGTCGGTACAGCCCCGGCGAACCCCGCCGCTACTCCGGCGGCTCCCAAAATGGAATCTCCGTCTACCCTCCCGGTTAAAAATGTGGCCGTCAAGACGAAATATTTTGAAGCCCTCATTTCAGAGACCGGAGGCACCCTCAAGAGTATCAAGTTAGCCGGCTATAAAGAACAGTTGGACAAAAAAGATCTCAAAGAAATGATTTTGGTCGATCACCCTTCCAATTATCCTCTTCACCTGGAATGGATAAAAAAGACTCAGCCGGACCTGGCCCAGGCCCGCTTTATACCCGACAAGGAGACCCTGATTCTGACCCCCCAGCAGCCCAAGGGGACCATATCCCTTCGGTGGACCTCCAACCAGGGCCTGACCATCATTAAGACCTATGCCCTATCCTATGATTCTTATCGCATCGACCTGACGGTTCGAATCATCAACAGCACAAAAAATCCTCTTGACGACAACATGGCCCTTCTGCTGCAAAACCGTTTTCCCCAGTCCTCCGATAATGCCGCCTCTTTTCAAGGATCTTTAAGCTTGATCAATGAGCAATTCAAAGAAGAGGCCTTGACGAAAGTGGAAAAAGAACAAGTCATGACCGGAAAGGTTCAATGGGGAGCCTTGTCCGATACCTACTTTATGGGGGCACTGGTCCCTCTGGAAGATCAGCAGACCGCCAGTCTCAAGCTCTCCAAGCCCGCGCCGGAGCTGTTAAAATTAGCCCTGGTCTCCTCGCCCATAACCTTGGCCCCAAAGGGTGAAAAGCAGATACGCTATGCCATTTATTTCGGCCCCCGGGATATCCAAATTTTAAAACCTCTCGGACTGGAACTGGAAAAAGCGGTTAATTTCGGTTTTTTTGATATTATCGCCAACCCCTTATTGTGGGTCCTCCGCTTTTTTAACGGTTTCTTTAACAATTACGGCTGGTCGATCATCCTCTTGACCGTCCTGATTAAAATCCTCTTCTGGCCTTTGACCGACAAAAGTTATAAGTCCATGAAGGACATGCAGAAGCTGCAACCCAAGATCGCCAAGATCAGAGAAAAATACAAAGATAACAAAGAGAAGCTTAACCAAGAGACCATGGCCTTGTATAAGACCTATAAGGTCAACCCCTTAGGCGGATGTCTGCCCATGGTCATTCAAATCCCGGTCTTTTTTGCCCTTTATAGCGCCCTCGGCTATGCCATTGAGCTTCGCCATGCCCCATTCTTTCTCTGGATTAATGACCTTTCTGCGCCGGATCGTTTGCCGATCGGGGTCATCATTCCCTATGTCGGTAACGGCATACCCGTTTTGACCCTCCTCATGGGGGCCTCCATGTTTATCCAGCAAAAAATGACCCCCACCACCGGCGATCCCACTCAGGCCAAGATGATGCTCTTCCTTCCGGTTATCTTTACCTTTATGTTTCTCAACTTTGCTTCGGGCCTGGTTTTATATTGGCTGGTTAATAATGTCCTATCTATCGGCCAGCAATATTACATTAACAAATATGCCAAATGATCCCACGGGGAGGAGATGTGACTCATGGCATCCCTTGAAATAGAAGCAAAATCCATCGAAGAGGCTATTGAAAATGCCTGTAGTCAATTTAATGTTACCAGAGAACAATTAACCATAGAGATATTGAATTCCGGATCAACGGGCATTTTCGGGATCGTCGGTTCCAAAAAAGCCCGCATCAGAGCGACGATTAATGAAGAACCGGCTGAACCGGTTCAGGCAGTGTCGGTCGAGCCTTCACCGGAGGCCCCAGGAGAGGAAGGTCTTTTAAGAGAAAAAAATCCGGCAGACGAAGCCCATGTAGCCCTGCAAAACATCTTGACCATGATGGGCTTGGACGTTTCCCTGCAGATCCGTCAAGAAAAAGAAACCCTTTATATCCGGATTGAAGGGGATAAAAGCGGCCTATTGATCGGTCGAAGAGGTCAGACTCTGGATGCCTTGCAATATCTCTTAACCCGAATCTTAAATAAAAGGGGATCGGATAAAACCAAGGTAGTCTTAGACAGCGGAGAATACCGCAACCGGCGGAAAAAATATTTAGAGAATCTGGCTTTGAAAATGGCCGAAAAATCCAAAAAGACCGGAAAACCCGTGGTCATAAGCCCTTTGAACGCCCACGACCGCCGAATTATTCACCTAACCTTGGAGAAAGACAAAACCCTCAAGACCGTTAGCCGGGGTGAAGGGCAGATGAAAAAAATGATCATTTCCGGGGTAAAAAGAGAGCTCCCGCCTGAGTCCCCTTCCGAACCTGAAACATAGAAGAAGATACTAAGATCAGGGAGCAGGGTATAAGGTAAGACCGTAAACCTTAAATGCTGTACCGTGTGTCTTGTGCCTTCAGCCTTCAGCCATGTTTACTCATGACACTATCGCCGCCGTCTCCACTCCCCTGGGATTAGGGGGTATCGGTATTATCCGCCTAAGCGGCCCCCGGGCGGTCGATATCGTCCGACCGCTCTTCCCCAAACCCTCCTTTTGGGAAAATCCTTCTTCCCATCATTTGTCATTAGGAAACATCATCGATCCCATCAAGGATATACCTCTCGATCAAGCCTTGGTCACCTTTATGAAAGCCCCCCACACCTACACCCGGGAAGATGTGGTGGAAATAAATTGTCACAGCGGTCCTTTGGTTTTGAAAAAAATCCTCGAACTGGTTTTACATTCCGGTGCCAGACTGGCGGAACCCGGGGAATTTACTCTCCGGGCCTTTTTGAACGGAAGAATCGACCTGACCCAGGCTGAAGGCATCATCGAAATTATTCAAGCCCAAACCGACCAGGCCCTGCTCCAGGCCAACAAACTGCTTCTGGGAGATCACCGTCAGCGCCTGAAGGATCTCCAAGAAAATCTATTATCCTTAGCCGCTCTCTTGGAAGCGGCCATTGATTTTCCCGAAGAAGAACTGGAAATTCTGGACCGGTCGGAATGGAATCGCCTGCTTCACGAACAGGTTTTGCACCCACTTCAGGGATTGATCCGGGCTTATGAAGAGGGCCGCCCCTTTTGGGAAGGCCTTTCCCTGGTCCTGGTCGGCAAGCCCAACGTCGGGAAATCCAGCTTGCTTAATTGCTTATTAAAAGAAGAACGGGCCATCGTCACGCCGATTCCCGGCACCACCCGGGACACCATCGAAGAAACCATCCTCTTAAACGGGCTGTTGGTTCGCTTGGTCGATACCGCCGGGATTCGCCAAGCCCGAGACGAGGTGGAAGAAGCCGGGATCAGACGGACCAGGCAAAAAGTGTCTGATGCCCGGATAGTCTTCTTTATGCTCGACACCTCTCGTCCCCTGGAAGAGGAAGACCGGCTCATCTTTAACGAAATAGGAGACAAACCATCGCTCATCATCCTCAATAAAATGGATTTACCCATCATCCTCTCCGGGGAGGAAGTTCAGGAAGCCTTCTCCGGACGGATCACTCTGTCGATTTCGGCTAAGACCGGGGAAGGGCTTGATGCCTTAAAAAATACTTTGTCCGATCTGGTGAATCAAACCATCTATCCGGAAGTCCTGCCGGACCTCATCCCCACCCTGAGACAAAAAATGGTCTTCGATCAAATGATCGAATCATTGACCAGGGCTGCGGCGCTGAACGAGCAAGGCGAGTCTCCGGAATTCATCGCCCTGGACCTTCAAAAAGCTTTGGAAGATCTAGGCACCTTAATAGGCGCCACCACCACGGAAGAAGTCCTGGACCGGGTCTTCAGCCGGTTTTGCATCGGGAAATAATCAAAGGATGGCCATCTTTTTCCGACTTCTTCTAATATGTGTATTCTTGTGGTTAAGCACTGTCTGTGCTTCCGCTGCCGCACCTTTATCTTCAATCAATCTCAGCCTGGAGGCTTCTAATACCGACCTTGCCGCTCTGCTGAACCAATCACTTCCCAAGGAACTCTACAAAGGGCAGGGGGGTTTGGGAACATCCGTGACGGTCCAACGAACCGGACCGCTAGTGATGACGGCGACGGATAATTTTCTTTTTTTTACCCTTCCTATTCAGCTGATCTTCAGCTATGCCTTATATGAAAGCTATCCCCTCCAGGCCATCCCCAGATTCAAATGCAAAGTAAATGTCACTCCGGACTGGCGTCTGAAGACCGAAATATACTATACCGGACTGTCCGACAACTTGACCGATACCTTTCAGCTTGGCCCGCTGTCTTTGAAACCTAAAAGTATGATCGAGAATATCATCCAGCCCATCCAAAAATTATTATCACCTTATCTGGACACCAAAATAAATGAATCGATCCAACTCCGCACCAAACTCGAACCTCTCTGGAAAAACGCCTTTTCTCCCATGTTGATCAACAAAGAATTCAGCGCCTGGCTGAAACTGAGTCCGGAAAGAATCGTCATGAGCCCTCTCTGGATAGCCAACAACCAGATCCGCCTATCCATTGGGCTCCTCACCGGTGCCGAGATAACCATCGGGCCAAAGCCGGCCGCTGCATTGGCCAAGGCCTTACCCCTGCTGCACCAAACGACGACTTTCGACAAAAGCTTTCATGTCCAGCTGGCTGCTAACATCTTCTTTACTGATTTGGCGGCGGCCCTAAAACCTCTATTAATAAATCAGACCTTCGGAGAAGATAAAAAGATTACCATAAAAAATTTCTCCTTGAAGGGAGAAGGCGGCCGTTTAATGGTTGGTCTGACATCTACCGGAGACTTTGATGGCGAGTTAACACTACTAGCCAAGCCGACCTTTAATGCCCAGAATAATTCTTTGACTTTTGAAAACATTGACTTTGACACCAAGAATGCCGGGTGGCTGATTAGTGTCGGAAGTTGGCTCTTCAAAAATCCTATTCGGGGCATTATTAAACAAAAGCTCGACGCTGCGGTGGTAGAGCAGCTTGAGAAAGTCCGTCTCAACGCCTCTTCGGCCTTGTCCTCTGTGTCCGTAACCGAACAAATTAAACTGAGAGGAGAACTCAAGTCCCTTTCTCTCGGCGAGGCCACGGTGCAAAACGATCAGTTGACGCTCCAAGTCATGGCACTGGGGGAACTAAAGGTCAAACTAAGATAAAGGGGAGAGGAAAAAAATCTTTACCCGCTCGCCGAGATACCATACACTTTAGCCCGCAAGAGATATCCGATCCGAACAATGGATCATTCTACCAAACCTCTTAACTTCCTTAGTGGGTAAAATAAATGGAGCACCAAGACATCGAACGCCCCATCAACCAGGACCTCGACTCTATTGAGGGCCAAAAACTGCTGGAACAGGGAGCGAAATGTTTAGGCCTTTCCCTTTCAGACCTTCAACTAAGACAGTTCTTGAATTTTTTAACCTTGTTAAAAAAATGGAACCGAAAAATAAATTTAACCGCCCTCCTCTCCAACCAGGAAATTATTCTCAAGCATTTTTTGGATTCTTTGACTCCCCTGTCCTATATCTCCGAGGATGCCCGAATCATGGACTTGGGATCAGGCGCGGGTTTTCCCGGACTGCCGATCAAGATCTGTCGCCCGGACCAATCCGTCGCCTTAGTTGAATCCTCATCAAAAAAAACAAGCTTTTTAAAAGAAGTCGTTCGTCAACTAAATTTAAAACATGTACAAATTGTCCAAGGTTATTTAGGCCGGGCATCTCTTCCCCAATTAAAAGCGAATCGTTTTGACTTGATTATTACGCGGGCGGCAGGAAGGTTTAATGAATTGCTACCCGGGCTATCCGGTTATCTTTCACTAGGCGGAAAGGTCATGCTGATGAAGGGGATTCAAGGACTGAAAGAAGTGAGGGACCTGGAAGACGAGATCGGCCAAAAAGGATTTCGAATCGAACCGCCGATTCATCTCACCCTGCCCTTTCTCAATCAGGAACGGATTCTGATCCTTTTAACCAAATTCTGAATTACTCTTCCTCAGGCTTCTGATCCTCAGGTTTAGGATGATGCCTGAAGTGTCTTCTGCTTAAGTAGGCTTCGATTTTTTCTCGGTAGAGGTAGACAATAAAGAAAACCAATAGTGATACTCCGATAACTATGGCCAGGACCGTATAATTCTTTTCCCGGACTAATGATCCCTGCAGGGTCAAAAAAATAGTCCCTAATAAACGTCCAATTGTAGAGATGACCAGAAAGGTCTTCAGGCTCATGTGGCCCAATCCCAGGATGTAGCAGAGATAATCTTTGGGGAATCCCGGGATCAGAAAGAGTAAGAAGGCGATCAAAATCCCTTTATGGGCCATTAAATAATCAAAACGCTGGAGGACGTGGGGACTGACGATCCGTTCGACCAGGGGCTGACCGGCCCAGCGGGCCAAAATAAAAGCCAGCCAGGAGCCGATCCCCAAACCGATGGTCGAATAGACGATGCCGAAAAAATTCCCAAAGAGAAATCCCCCGAGAAAGCCGGTGACCTCACCCGGAATAGGTGCAAAGAGGACCTGAAGGATCTGAAGGGCAATAAAGATCAGCGGAGAAAAGCTGCCGAAGGACTCGACAAAAGCCGATAACCGTTTTCGATCGAGAAAGGCTAGATAAAGATCACTATCGTAAATTAGTAGATAAAGGGCCAGCCCAAAAAAGAGTAGGAGTACGGCACTGACCCCGATGGTTTTTTTCATAAACGGTTACACCCCTTTTTCGGGGTATAACCTTACCTTTTCACCGGGACCTGTGTCAAGAATTTTGATCCCTTTTAAAGAGGCCCCCTAGCTCCCGATTCAATGGGCAGTTAATTCGGAAGAGGCCGGCACTTCTTCCTGGAAGAAGGGGGTAGGTTCCTGATCCTGACACTCTTTAAATAAGCACTCCGGATCTTCCAGAACCAAGGCCGATTTCAAGACCTCATCCATGTGCTCCACCGGAATAATTTCCAGGGCGTTTAAAATTCGGGCCGGAATGTCTTTGAGGTCTTTTTCATTTTCCTTGGGAATGATAACGGTCTTGATCTTGCCGCGATGGGCGGCGATGATCTTCTCTTTCAACCCTCCGATGGGCAGGACCCGGCCTCGCAAAGTAATCTCACCGGTCATGGCTACTTTCCGTTTCACCGCCTTGCGCACCAAGGCCGAGACGATGGAGGTGCCGATGGTGATACCCGCCGAAGGTCCGTCTTTGGGGATGGCCCCTTCCGGAATATGGATATGAATATCCATCTTTTGATAAAAATGTCTCGGCAGGCCCAGCCGTTCCGCCCGAGAGCGGACATAACTCAAGGCCGCCTGTGCCGATTCCTGCATAACCTCCCCCAGTTTCCCGGTAATGATCAGTTTCCCTTTCCCGGGCATGAGAACCACTTCGGTCAAGAGTAATTCACCCCCCACCTCGGTCCAAGCCAGACCGGTGGTAATACCGACTTCATCTTTTTCTTCGGTCTCCCCAAAGCGATATTTAGGGATTCCCAAGAATTTCTGGACCGATGAAGAACTGATTTCAACACGGGTCTCCGGACCTTTACGGACGACCTCTTTGGCCACCTTACGGCAGAGGGTGGCGATTTCCCGCTCCAGGTTGCGGACCCCGGATTCACGGGTATAAAGGCGGATAATGGCCAAGAGGGCGTTATCGGTAATATGAATATTCTCCGGAGTCAATCCATTGGCTTCCTGTTGTTTTTTGATCAGGAACTGCCGGGCGATCTGTAATTTCTCCGGTTCCGTATACCCGGGAAGCCGGATGATTTCCATGCGGTCCTGCAAGGGCATGGGGATGGAATAGAGCGTATTGGCCGTGGTGACGAAGAAGACCTCGGACAGATCGTAATCCACATCCAGGTAGTGATCATTAAAAGCGCCGTTTTGTTCCGGATCAAGGACCTCCAGCAGAGCGGCGGAGGGATCACCCCGGAAATCGGTGCTCATCTTGTCCACTTCATCAAGACAGAAGACGGGGTTATTGGACTTGGCCTTGCGAAGAGACTGGATGATCTTTCCGGGCAAGGCCCCGATGTAGGTCCGGCGGTGACCGCGTATTTCCGCTTCATCCCGCACCCCGCCCAGGGAGATGCGAATGAAATTTCTTCCCGTTGCCCGGGCGATGGATTTGGCCAAAGAGGTCTTCCCGACGCCTGGAGGACCGACAAAACAAAGGATCGGACCTTTGATTTTCTTGACCAGACTTTGAACGGCGAGGTATTCCAAAATCCGTTCCTTGGGTTTCTCCAGTCCATAATGGTCTTCATTGAGGATCTTTTCCGCTTCATCAATATCCAATTTATCTCTGGTCCGATTATACCAGGGCAGGGCCAGCAACCAGTCGATATAGTTCCGCACCACCGTGGCCTCGGCCGACATGGGGGACATCATCTTCAGTTTCTTTAGTTCGGCCCGGATCTTGGTGCCGGCCTCTTTGGACATCCGCTTCTGTTTGATCTTTTTTTCTAATTCCTGGATCTCGCTTTTGAAGTCGTCCTGCTCCCCCATCTCTTTTTGGATAGCCCGGATCTGCTCGTTCAGATAATAATCCTTCTGGGTCTTCTCCATCTGCTTTTTGACCCGGCCTTTGATGCGCTGCTCGATTTCCAGGATCTCCATCTCACCCCGCATGAATTCGTAGAGCTTTTCCAGCTTCCGGCTCACTTGAGACAATTCTAAGAGTTCCTGCTTCTGCTCGATTTTGGCCCCTAAATGGGGAGCGATGGAATCGACCAAACGAATCGGATCATCCAATCCGTTGATGGTCTGAACCAATTCCTGAGGAATCTTTTTATTCAGTTTCTGGTAACTCTCAAAGGTATGTTTTACGGTACGGACCAGGGCCTCCTGCTCAGCCTGATTAGGCAGGACATCCTGAATTTTTTCCACTTCTACCAGATAAAAAGTCCGATTAGGGAGGTAGCGCTGCACCCGGGCCCGAAACCGGCCTTCAATCAGAACCTTGACCGTCCCGTCGGGCAGACGAAGCATCTGCAAAATACTGCCCGCCGTCCCGATTTGGTATAAATCGTTTTCAGCCGGTTCATCCACTTTAGCCTGGCGCTGAGTTAAAAGAAGAATATCCTTTTCCAAGGACATACTGTATTCCAGGGCTTGAATGGATTTTTCCCGGCCCACAAATAAGGGAGCCACCATCCCCGGAAAAACGACGATATCCCTCAGAGGCAAAACGGGGATGATCTGTTTTAAACCTCCCCCTTCCCTACTTTCTCCATCTTTAGTGAACATAGCCATAACATCCTATTCCTTTGACAAAATATACCGTTCCCCAATTCCAATTCTATTTTCGGTATTTTTTCCCTTTTCTTTAATTATAAGGGATAATTCAACCCTCGGTTCAGAACCGCTCTCTCCCTTAGGCCGATTCGGCCTGATTTTCAAACAGCAGGATGGGCGATTCGTTTTGGAGGATGACCTCTTCCCCTACCACGCATTCCCTAACACCCTTCATCGAAGGGATCTCAAACATGATATCCAGCATGGCCTTTTCCAGAATGGAGCGAAGTCCCCTGGCCCCGGATTTCCTTTTCAGGGCTTCCTGGGCCACCGCCCTGATCGCCCCATCGGTAAATTTCAAGGAGACCCCCTGGATTTCAAATAATTTCTGATATTGACGGACAATGGCATTTTTCGGTTCCGTCAAAATCCGGACCAGGGCCGCTTCACTTAATTCATCCAGGGTGGCAATAACCGGAAGTCGACCGATAAATTCCGGGATCAAGCCGAACCGTAACAAATCCTGGGGTTGTACTTCGTCCAATATTTCGCCCAGCCGTTTTTGCTCCGATTGTTTGCGGATATCGGCCCCAAAGCCCATTACCTTCGCCCCTCGTCGAGTCTGGACGATCTTTTCCAGACCATTAAAGGCCCCGCCGCAGACAAAGAGGATATTGGTCGTGTCCACCTTGACAAATTCCTGTTGAGGGTGTTTCCGGCCTCCTTTCGGCGGAACGCTGGCCATGGTCCCCTCGATAATTTTCAACAAGGCCTGCTGGACCCCTTCTCCGGAAACATCCCGGGTAATGGAAACATTTTCCGTTTTCCGGGCTATCTTATCTATTTCATCAATATAAACGATTCCCCGGCAGGCCCGGTCCACATCGTAATCAGCCACCTGGAGCAGATTAAGGATGATATTTTCAACATCCTCCCCCACATATCCGGCCTCGGTTAAGGTGGTCGCATCGGCGATGGTGAAAGGGACTTTCAGGATTTTGGCCAAGGTCTGGGCCAGCAAAGTTTTCCCGGATCCGGTCGGCCCGATCAAAAGGATATTGCTTTTTTGCAGCTCCACCCCTTCCAGATCGATTTTGTTATCAATTCTCCTGAAGTGATTATGAACGGCCACGGAGAGGATCTTCTTGGCCTTCTCCTGTTCGATGACATATTCGTCCAGGATCTTTTTAATATCGATCGGCTTGGGGATTTTCTCTCCCAGATGGGCCTCTTCCTTTTCGTACTCTTCGGCAATAATCTCATTGCATAATCCGATACACTCATCACAGATATAGACGGACGGCCCGGCAATGAGCTTCTTAACTTCATCCTGACTTTTGCCGCAAAAGGAACACAATAAATCGCTTTTCCCTTTTCCGTTTGATTTTTTATTCATCAATCCTTATCCTCTTTATGTTCTGTTCTTACTTTATATCCGGCCTCAGGAGGTCTTATTTTTGAAGTTGTCCACCATCACTCCGGAGATTCTTTGCCGGGCCAATATTAATCTTTGCTTCAAAGATAGGCCTACACCCACGCTGGAAACTGGTTTAGGAGAATGCCCTGCTTCGAATTAAATTAGCTATTCGGGCCGGATTACCCCATTGGGTAACCTTTGGACAACATCAAAAATAAGACCCCCTGAGGCCTAAAATTCAAATATGTTTATCTAGTTCTCAGATGGCTACTTTATGGAACGAATAAACTCTTCCCGTTTAGCGATAACATGGTCGACAATCCCGTAATCCCGGGCCTGCTCTCCGGTCATATAAAAATCCCGGTCCGTATCGGTCTGAATTTTTTCCAAGGACTGACCGGTATGATCGACCAAAATCAGGTTTAATTCCTCGCGCATCCGCAGGATCTCTTTGGCTTGAATCCCCACATCCGTGGCCTGCCCCTGGACTCCGCCCAGCGGTTGGTGGATCAAAATCCTGGAGTGGGGCAAGGCATAGCGCATACCCTTGGTTCCGGCAGCAAGCAATAAGGCGGCCATACTGGAAGCCTGTCCCAGACACAGGGTGGAGATGTTCGGTTTAATGTATTGCATGGTGTCATAAATGGCTAAGCCCGAGGTGACAATTCCTCCCGGAGAATTGATGTACATATGGATGTCTTTATCCGGGTCATCGGCCTCCAGGAAAAGCAGTTGAGCGATCATCACATTGGCCACATGATCGTCTACCGCTCCACCCAGGAAAATGATTCGGTCCTTTAATAATCGGGAATAGATATCATAAGCCCGCTCGCCGCGGGTATCCTGCTCGACAACAATGGGAATTAAGGCCATGTCTGTTTCCTTAAATTACTCTGTTTGAATCGCCGCATGGTCTTTGAGAAAAATTAACGTCTTTTCCTCCAAGAGATGCTGACTCATCTGAGTGGTCATATTATTTTTATGATAGATCTCTTTGACGATCGTCGGAGACTGATTGACCTGCCCGGCAATCCGCTTAAATTCTTCCTCGATTTCCTCCGGACTGACGGTCAGGGATTCCAGTTGGGCTATCTTTTCCAGGATCAAAGTCCTGCGGACTATTTTTTGAGCTGAAGGTCGGAACCGTTCCATGAAACTCGATGGGTCCAAACCGGCCTTCTCCCAGGAGAGCCCTTGCCGGCTTAAGTCCTGCTGAATTCGCATCATCATTTGTTGAATTTCCTGATTAACCATGGCCTCGGGGATTTCAAATTCCGTTTTGGCGATTAACCCGTCGATTAAATCCTCCCGTTCTTTCAAATCGGCCTTGCTGGTCGCCTCTTTCTCCAGATCTTCCCTAATCTTCTTCTTCAGATCGTCCAGAGAGGTGAATTCTTTTCCTAATCCCTGAGCAAAGGCATCATTCAGTTCAGGCAGATGCCTGGTCTTTATATCCTGCAGTTTAGCTTTATAATGGACTCGCTTCCCCTTTAAAGAGGCGTTGCCATAGTCCTCCGGAAAGTCGACATCAAATTCTTTTTCTTCCCCTTTTTGCATCCCTTCCAGGGCCTTTTCAAATTCGGCATTAAAATAACCGGCCCCTATTTCCAGGTCAAAATTTTTAGCCGATCCACCCTGGACCTCTTTCCCGTCCATAAAGGATTGATAATCCATCACGGCAAAATCGCCTTTTTGCAACGGCCGTTCCTCATCCAGGGGAAGAAGTTCACCATGACTCATCTGAATAGATGAAAGGCGTTTCTCTAGGTCCTCCTCAGTTATGGTAAGGTCTGATTTTTTAATTTCCAACCCCTTGTATTCGGCCACCGGAACATCCGGTTTCAGCTCGACCGTGGCCTTATAGTTAAACGATGCCTCTTTATCCAGAGCGGGATAGTCCAATTCCGGATAGGCCACCGGGACGACCCCCGTCTCCTTCAATGCTTCCGGATAGGTGCGGTTAACTATCCTTGAAACGACCTCTTCCTCGATTTGAGGACCATAATACTTAGTCAAAACCGTCACGGGAATCTTTCCCGGTCTAAATCCTTTTAATTTTACCTTGTTATTAAAACCTTTGACGACCGATTCCCATTCCTTCTTAATTTGATCGGCCTCCACTTCCACTGTTAATGTTTTTTTAATTGGTGAGATCTCTTCCAGGTGTACTTTCATGATAACAAATTCCTTAACCGTTTATATTTATTGGTGCGAGAGGGGGGATTTGAACCCCCACCCTGTTTCCAGGGCTGGATCCTAAGTCCAGTGCGTCTACCAATTCCGCCACTCTCGCCTTTCCCCAGGCGCGAGGAGGATTTTCTCAACCTTTAATTCTACTTACTCTTTCTCCGAAAGTCAAGGGAGCCGGTCTTTTTATTCCACAAAAGGGACAAATTTCGTCCGGTCCTGAACCAACTGCGTAGAACCTAAATTCCCGATTATCTCGAGGCGTTGCTTTCCGACAAGGGCTATTCCGATCCTTTGCCAGCCGGGCAGCTAAACTTGAAGAACCGCCGATAACAAATCTTAAGGCTATTCATTTAGGATTCTAGCTGAAAAGGATTATTGATTAAAAGGGTCTCTTCCCGGTCGGGCCCTACTGAGATCAAGCCAATCGGAACCTGGACCAACTCTTCGATTCGATTTAAATAGTTCCGAGTAGTCTGAGGGAGGTTTTCTCTTTTTCGAATCCCGGTGAGGGGCTCGGACCAGCCTTCCCATTCTTCATAAATTGGCCGACAATCCTGGAGGATTTTTAGCTGGGCCGGCATGGTGGTTAAAATTTGATTGTTCCAGGCATATCCGGTGCAAATCTTAATGGTTTTTAATCCCGTCAGGACATCCAGCTTGGTTATGGCCATGTGAGTCAGGCCATTCAGGCGGGCGGAATCCTTTAGGATAACGGTATCCAACCAGCCGCAGCGTCTCGGACGGCCGGTGGTAGCCCCGAATTCTCCACCTTTCTGTTGAAGCATCTGACCGATTTCATCCGTTAATTCCGATGGAAAAGGACCACCCCCGACTCGTGTGGTATAGGCTTTGACGATTCCCAGAATCTCTTTAATCTTGTTGGGGCCGAGACCGACCCCATGACAGACACTGCCGGCCACCGGATTAGACGAGGTCACATAGGGATAGGTCCCATGATCGATATCCAGATGAGTGCCTTGAGCCCCTTCGAATAATACTTTTTTCCCTTGCCTCAAGGCCTGGTCGATCTGAATGGAAACGTTGGTCACATAAGGTCGAATAAACTCGGCCAGCTGTCCATAGGTCTTCTTAACCTCTTCCGGGTTAATCGGCGGAACCTTTAAAAATTGTTCAAAGATAAAATTCTTTTCTTTAAGGTTGGCCTCTACCTTCTCTCCGAAACTCTGAGGGTCGATCAAGTCGATTACCCGAATCCCCACTCGGGAGACCTTGTCTTCATAACAGGGGCCGATTCCCCTTCCGGTAGTACCGATGGAACTCTGACCTTTCTGGACCTCCCTGGCCATATCCAGATGTTTGTGGTAAGGCAGAATCAGATGAGCCCGCTCGCTTAATCCTAAATTCTCCGGCCCCACAGGAATGCCCCGTTCTCTCAGGGCCAGAATCTCTTTCTGCAAGATCTCGGGATCCACTACCACCCCGTTGCCGATAAGACATTGTTTTCCTTTATGCAGAATCCCGGAGGGAATAAGATGGAGGATAAACTTATCCTGACCTACCACCAGGGTGTGGCCGGCATTGTTCCCCCCCTGGAAGCGGACCACCACTTCGGCATGTTCGGTAAGGAGGTCAACGACCTTCCCCTTTCCTTCATCACCCCACTGCGTACCTACCACCACGACACAAGACATACTAGGCTCCTTTTTCTCCAACGACTACTTAACGGTTGCTGAAAAACTTTTTTCGGGTTGCTCAAAAAGGGCCAGATACAAGGCGCCCGAAATTTCGTGGAATGAGTCGTACATAGAAGTACGTCGCAATGACGAGAAATGAGGGCAACACAGTAGATGGGCCTTTTTCAGCGACCAGCTAAGGCTATAGGGGGTTAATATTCCACTAGGTGGAAAAAGTCAATAGATTACTGGGTTTGAAATGTCTGGCACCTTTTAATACGTTAGCCCCCATTTCAAAGGGAGAGTCATAGATCCTTTTATTTTAGTCAAGCTTTCCTAAAAAGGCAAAACAAAATTCGTCGGCCGATAGAAGCGCCTTGCACCAACCTGTAATCTCCCCACGGCAGGTTCACCCTACGGAGTGAAAAGGAATGGGCTCGCTTTCCCATTTCGATGTATCGGTTTTTTCTTGACTTCTTTTCCAGTTTCCTCCTTATTAAAATTTATCAGTTTATTATTATCCTGGGGATTAAAATGATCAGTCAACATCGTGGCCACATCGTCCTCCTTTATCCTCCTTCCCGAACGCAAAACCATCACAGTTGCCCAACAGGTCTTTTAATGTTGGCGGCGGTGCTTGAACCGCAGGGCTATGAAGTCCGTTTATTGGACGCCTGTGCCGCAGCCCAAAAACGCAATGCCGATCAAATTATAAAAGAGATCATTGGTCTTCAACCGGATGTGGTCGGCATTACCCTGGTAACGCCACTGGTCCGTCAGGCCTATGATTTGGCTAAACGTCTCTCGGCCCTGGGTATCAATCTGATTGCCGGAGGACCTCATGCTACGCTTTTGCCGAATGAACCTCTGGAAAACGGATTCCAAGCGGTAGTGATCGGAGAAGGGGAGCCGACCATTATCGAAGCCATCGAGGCAGTACTGGGACGGTTTCCCAAGGAAAAGGTCAAAGGGTTGGCTTGGAGGGATAGCGACGGTCAGTTCCATATGAACGAGCAGCGCCCCCTGATCGCCGATCTGGATGATTTGCCTTTTCCGGCCCGTCATTTAGTGGAACCCCGCAATTACGGGGATAGAAATAATCTTGGGTTATTCGGCAACATTTTCAGCTCCCGCGGCTGTCCGGGGCGATGCGCTTATTGTGCCGGAGGATTATTCGGCAAACGGTTCCGGTTCCGTTCCGCTGAAAATGTCCTCGAAGAAATCAGTCAAGTGAAGCAGCGGTATGGAACTCCGCATTTTCATTTTGTTGATGACACCATGGCCCTGGATCGGGATCGTTTATTCAAAATATGCCAAGGCATTAAAGACCGGACTCTTTCCATAACTTGGAGTATGATGACCCGGGTCGATTCGGTTGATGAACCGCTTCTTAAGGCGGCGGCCGAATCCGGTTGTATTCGAATAGACTATGGTGTGGAAAGCGGTCATCCGGAAACCTTGAAACGAATCCACAAACCCCACTCCCTTGCTATGGTCCGGAAGGTAATACCGTTAACGGCCGATTTCGGCATCGAACCCTGTGTCTTTTTTATTTTCGGTTTCCCTTGGGAAGGTCCGGTGGAAACCAGGGAGACCCTGGCCTTTATGAAAGAACTCTCACCTCATCTGCATCAATTTCATCCGGCCCTTGCTTCAATTTTGATACCTTTTCCGGAAACGGAGATTTACCGAAAATACAAAGACGAGTATAATTTTCAGGATTGGTGGTTGAGTGATCAAAGATCTTACGATGCCCCCGGATTGGAAACGCATTCCCTGTTCGAATGCAGAGTTTTTCCTTTGGGGGCTGTCCTGGATGCGGACTTCTTCCATTATTCTCAGGAGGTTAAAGAAGCGATATATGATGCCTTCCAGTTCATGTATATGTACAATTTAAGAAATCGTTCTTGGTTTTCCCGTTTAAACCATCTCGTCCAACTCTTTTTGTCGCGGCGTTTGGCTTCTTTCTCCCCTTCGTTGGAACGGCGTATTTTTGGCTTTCTCAAAAAATTGATCCCCGCCGCCCCTCGTTCGGCGGCGGTATTCACCGAAGCCCCAAACGGGTATGACCGGAGATCTTCGTTATAATCCAACTATACAGAAGACAAGGAGGATATCTTAATATGATCTGTCAAATTCAGGCGATGGCTAAGGCGGTCGAAAATTTATCCCTCAAGGACCGGGCAAGATTACGGTGGCTGAAACTCCGTCATTACTCTATTGAAAGCATCAAAAAAATCCTAAACGATCCCATGGTTATCCGGCGGAAATTGGGAACCAAATTTTTCAGTAGTTCCTCCGGCCATCCTCCTTGCTCCGTGGCCGCCGGAACCGCTACGGGGCCTTTGGAATTAATTGCCCCCCTTGATCTTAAATCGGGCGAGCGTGTCCGCATCAAGTCTCTTGCCGAAATTAAAAAGACCCTTGATCACGAAGGACGCCATGAAGGGCTTGGTTTTATGGATCTGGTCATGGAGAGATTTTGCGGCAAGATTTTCACCGTTCAGAAACCGATTGGATTATTTTTTGATGAACGGAATTGGCGGATGCAGAAACTACGCCGGGTCGTCATATTGGACGGAGTCTATTGCGAGCTACCTGCCCATAACCGTCATCTCGAATGGGCTGGCTGTGACCGGACCTGTTTCCTCTTTTGGAAAGAGGCTTGGCTGGAACGCCTCAGTCCGGATGAGGAGGAGTGTTCAGATTCAATGGGGATGGAGAAATAAGACATTTAACCAAACACGGCGTTACTAACGGAAAACGTACCATAAAAGAGGCCGTAGGGGGTAAAGGGAGGAGGGAATTGTTATATAGAAACGGCCATGGCTCAGCGCGAGGATTTCATAACCGGTGCCTGAGATCACTAAATAAAAAGAGGAGATACCTTTTACGGTATCTCCTCTTTTGTTTTGTAGATTCCCCGTACCAATATGCGGAAAATCTTCCAGTCAAATGAAACCGAAGGGATTATTTCCCGGTACCGGTAGCAGCCCCATGCAGTTTGACTTCCACTTTTTCTTCCAGAGTAGCATAGTATTCTCGGAGAATATCCAGAACCTCCTCGCGTCCGAAATGATCGGGAATCGGCGTGCCTTCGGACAGGCCCTTACGCAAGGCCGTACCGCTCAGCATGACGCGTTCTTTCTTGTCGTGGGGGCAGGTTCTCAAGGAAGCCATACCGTCGCATTTTTGGCAGTAGAAGGTCCAATCGATCTTCAGCGGGGTGCAAAGCAGGGCTTTTCCGCCGGCCGGCTTGGGAATCTTGTCAAAAATGGTCTGGGCTTCAAACATCCCGTAGAAATCACCGACACCGGCATGGTCTCGGCCGATAATCATTCGGGAGCAGCCGTAATTTTGACGGAAGGTGGCATGAAGCAGAGCTTCACGAGGGCCGGCATAACGCATATCCAGTGGATAACCGCCCTGAAGGACTTTGTCTTCAACAAAATAATTCTTAACCAGCACGTCGATACATCTTACGCGATATTCTGCAGGGATGTCACCGGGTTTCAAATTTCCCACCAAAGAGTGAATAAAAACGCCGTCGCACACTTCCACCGCGATTTTACATAGATATTCGTGAGAACGATGCATGGGGTTCCGCAGCTGCAGGGCGGCAATTTCACTCCAGCCTCTTTCTTCAAAAATCTTTCTGGATTCAGCCGGTCTCATATACACGCCGGCATATTTAGTTGGATATTCGGCTTCACTGAGCACTTTAACCGGGCCGGCCAAATTGACGGCTTTTTGTTCCATGACCATCTGCACGCCGGGATGATCATTTTTGGCAATCTTCCAGAAGTCTTCAGCGGTCTTGGTTCCTTCGCCCATGAAAGTCTTTTCGCATTCATAAATTTTGTCGGCTTCGGTCATTTCGTATTTTTCGGTAACTTTCATGGTGGCCATGAATTCGTTCCGTTCCGGATCGAACAAAGCGATCTCTTCACCGATCGCGATCGCTGCCGCCTCTTCTTTGGATGCGGAAAGCGTAACCGGGATAGGCCAGAACGTCCCGTCAGCCAGAAGATAATTATCCAAAACGCCTTTCCAATCGGCCTTGGTCATAAAACCGGTCAAGGGGCTGAACCCCCCAATGCCCATCATGATTAAGTCGCCTTTTTCACGGGGGCTGACGTCAATTTTTTTCAATCCTTGGGCTTTTTTCAATTCTGCCGCTAATTCTGCGCCTTCAAGCAAGCAGCAGGTCAAACCTTTTCCGCCATGAGGTGGGAGTAATCCTGACATCTGTTACTTTCTCCTTTCGATTCTTTTATTGGGTTTATGGGTAATCACATGGACGCTTCCATGGTTACTTCACGTCTATCGTTTCGCATTTAATCAAAACCATCAATTAAGTCAAGTGAAAAAATATACAAAAAAAAGATAAAGAAGAGGAAACGATCCTTGAAGGGGGTCGAAAGAGGAAAAGGGAGAGGGAATTCCTGCAAATCACCGAGAGGAAATAATTCTAAAATCAAATAATATTATATAGTTTTATAGATAGGACCCTCCAATGGATTAATAAACCCTGACCTGGGAAAATGCCAACGTTTCGGGGAAGGAGATTTTAAATATCTTTCCTTATTTGACCACCTTATAGAATTAACCGGTCGATTGATCTGGAAAAAGAGGGATATTAAGAAATTTTTCTCAATATCCCCCCATCTTCAAGGTATTGAAGTTTCTGGAGTTTCTGCGGGGACAAGCCGTGCCGGCTTTTCCCCGGCCTATTATTGGTATTTTTTTATGGGGAATAAATTTAGCCGTTTATTAATACCTCATGGCCCGCAGACGGGCGATCCGTTCCTCGATGGGCGGATGGGTGCTGAATAGATTCAGAATACTGCTCCCGCTTAAAGGGTTGACGATAAACATATGGGCCGAGGCCGGATTGGGATTTTCCAGAGGGACCCGTTGAGAGGCCATCTGTAATTTTTCCAGAGCGCCAGCCAGTCCCAGAGGATTTCCCGAAAATTGGGCCCCGGTAGCGTCGGCCAGATATTCCCGGGATCGGGAAATGGCCATTTGGATAAGCATGGCGGCGATGGGGGCAATAATCGTCATAACGATAACCCCGAGGATTCCACCGCCTCCTTCCCCGTCTTCCGAATTTCGATTCCCTCCGAAGATGGCCGCCCACCGGGCCATGTTAGCCAACATCATGATCGCTCCGGCCATGGTTGCGGCGATGGAGCCGATCAAAATATCCCGGTTTTTTACGTGGGCCAGTTCATGAGCCAGGACCCCTTTGAGTTCCTGACGGGAAAGGATTCGCAAAATCCCGGAGGTAACGGCCACCACGGCATGTTCCGGATCCCGCCCCGTAGCGAAGGCATTCGGTGAATCATCTTCGATGATATAAACCCTCGGTTTGGGCAGACCGGCATGCTGAGCCATTTCGGCGACCATCTGATGAATCTCCGGATGCATTTGAGGAGGAAGCTCCTGAGCCCCGTACATGGAAAGGACGATCCTATCGGAAAACCAGTAACTCCCCAAATTCATAATCCCGGCCAGGACAAAGGCCACCACCATTCCCTGTTGTCCGCCCACTGCCCCGCCGATAAGAATAATTAGGACCGTTAAGAGTCCCAGCAGCAAAGTGGTCTTCAATGTATTGGAAAACATAAACAAATCCTCCTTAAACAACAGTGATTAGTAAACAGTGGCCAAGTCAAAAGACCATATACTCGGGAAAAAGGCTGCGACTTTCCCTATTCACTGACCCCTATCCCCTATTCACAGTAATGTTACCAATCTTTTTATTCCTGTCAAGAAAAACCGTAAACCCGAAACCCGCAACTCGTAACCCGTAACCACCGGTTATCCTTTCTTAAAAGATAGGTCCCCTTGCGGCGTAACCTCCACCAGAATCTTCTCGCCTTCCCCGAACTCACCTCCTAAGAGTTTCAAGGCCAGGGCATCCTGGAGCCGGTGTTGCAAGACCCGTTTCAGGGGCCGGGCCCCATAAACCGGATCGAAGCCTTCCTGGGAAATCAGGTCCCGGGCCTCGTCGGTCAGATGGATTTCCAGGTCTTTTTCGGCCAGCCGTTTCTGAAGCACCCGAATCTGGATATCCACAATCAGCTTGATCTGTTCCCGGGTCAGGGCATGGAAAATAATGATATCGTCGATCCGGTTCAGAAACTCCGGCTTAAAGTGGGCCCGCAAGGCCTCCATAACCCGTCGGATCATTTCCGGACGTTCCCGACCGGCCAGATCCTGGATAAATTGGCTGCCGATATTGGAGGTCATAATGACCAGGGTATTCTTAAAATCGACGGTCCGGCCCTGACCGTCGGTCATCCGGCCGTCATCCAGGATTTGCAAAAGGGCGTTAAAGACCTCCGGATGGGCCTTTTCGATCTCATCAAAAAGTATCACCGAATAGGGGCGGCGCCGAACCGCTTCGGTCAAATAGCCTCCCTCTTCATAACCCACGTATCCAGGAGGGGCCCCGATCAGCCGTGAGACGGAATGTTTCTCCATATATTCGGACATGTCCACCCGGATCATGGCCTGTTCGTCGTCGAAGAGGAACTCGGCCAAAGACTTGGCCAATTCGGTCTTCCCCACTCCGGTGGGGCCCATAAAGATAAAAGAGCCTACTGGCCGGTTGGGATCCTGCAGGCCGGAGCGGGCCCGGCGCACGGCATTGGCCACGGCCCGGACTGCCTCCTCCTGGCCGATGACCCTCTGGCCGATCCGCTCCTCCATATGGATCAGTTTCTGCTTTTCCCCTTCCATCATCCTGGCCACCGGAATACCGGTCCATTTGGCCACTACTTCGGCAATGTCTTCGGCATCCACTTCCTCCTTGAGCATCTTTTGTCCTTCTTGAAGGACCTCCAGCTTTTTGTTCTCCTCCTCCAGTCGTTTGTTCATATTCAGCAGGACCCCATAGCGTATCTCCGCCGCCCTGGTCAGGTCCCCCTGCCTTTCGGCATTTTGCGCCTCTCCCCGCAATTGTTCGATCTCTTCCTTGATCTGACGGATGGACTGAATGGCCTCTTTTTCTTTCTCCCAGTGGGCCTTCATCTCCCTGCTTTGTCCTTTGATTTCCAGCAATTCTTTCTCGATCCGTTCCAGTCGCTCCATCGAGGCCGGATCGACTTCCTTTTTTAAGGCCTCTTTTTCGATCTCCATTTGCAATATCTTCCGTTCCAGCTCATCGATCTCCTGAGGCAGGCTGTCAATTTCTATCCGCAATTTAGATGCCGATTCATCGATTAAGTCAATGGCCTTGTCCGGAAGAAAACGGTCGGTGATATAACGATGCGACAGGGTGGCGGCCGCCACAATGGCCGAATCTTTTATCCGTACCCCGTGATGGACTTCATATTTTTCCTTCAACCCTCTTAAGATGGCGATGGTATCTTCCACCGTGGGCTCATTGACCAACACCGGCTGGAAGCGGCGTTCCAGGGCGGCATCTTTTTCCACATATTTCCGGTATTCATTGATGGTCGTGGCCCCTACACAGCGCAATTCTCCTCTGGCCAAAGGCGGTTTAAGCATGTTTCCGGCATCGACGGCCCCCTCGGCCTTTCCGGCCCCCACCAGGGTATGCAGTTCATCAATAAAGAGAATGATTTCTCCCTGGGCCTCGGTGACTTCCTTTAAAACCGCCTTGAGCCGATCCTCGAATTCCCCTCGGTATTTGGCCCCGGCGATCAAGGCCCCCATATCCAAGGCCACCACCCGCTTATTTTTCAAGCCCTCGGGCACATCGCCTTGAATGATACGTTGGGCCAAGCCTTCGACAATGGCTGTCTTGCCGACCCCCGGTTCCCCGATGAGCACCGGGTTATTTTTTGTTCTCCTGGACAGGACCTGAATGATCCGCCGGACTTCATCATCCCGGCCGATAACCGGATCCAGTTTTCCTTGACGGGCCAATTCGGTCAGGTCCCGGGCGAATTTCTCCAAGGGGCGATACTTATCTTCCGGATTGGGATCCGTAACCCGTTGGCTTCCTCTGATATCGACCAAGGCCTTTAAGAGATTTTCTCGGGTTAAGCCAAGGGAAGCCAACCCTTGGGCCAGAGGATCTCCCTTCTGATCCATGAGGGCGATGAGGATATGTTCCATACTGACGTAATCATCTCTCATTTGTGTGGCCTCTTTAAAAGATCCGTCCAAAACGGTCTTTAGGCGCCCGGAGATATGACTCTGGCCCATACCCGTGCCCGATACCTGAGGAATTCTCTCCAACTGGGTCTTTAGAACGTTCTTAATCTGGTTAAAATTGACCCCCAGTTTTTGAAAAACCGGGACCAATATATTATCAGGCTGATTCAGAAGAGCGGTCATCAGATGTTCGGGTTCGATCTGCTGATGTCCCATACCTTCAGCCATGGACTGGGCCGACTGCAAAGCCTCCTGAACCTTAATGGTTAATTTATCGAAACGCATGGGTTCCTCCACGTTATGGGTAAAGTTTAGTTAAACGCTGCAAATTATCACAAAAATTAACCATTTCACCGGGATTTGTCAAGGATGGGGTTATTACGACTTGACAGGAAAGGAGATAAATAGGATACTTCAAAGCTAAAAAAACAATCCCCAAAATTTATAAATCAATGAAGATTCTAGGACTGGATTTAGGGAGTAAAAACATAGGCGTGGCTGTAAGCGACGAGTTGGAGATCACCGCCCAAGTCCTAACCTCCATCAAACGGACCGCTTTGGCCAAAGACCTGTCCATTATCCAGGACTTGGTCAAAACAAATCAAATCCAGGAATTGGTTGTCGGTTTGCCTATTAACATGGACGGATCCAAAGGGGAGTCGGCTCTCAAGGCCGAAGAATTTATCGAGCATTTACGAGGGTGCCTCTCCATAAAAATTATCCCTTGGGACGAACGTCTTTCCACAGTTGCCGCTGAACGCATCCTTTTGGAAGGAGACCTGAGCCGCAAGAAAAGAAGAAAGGTCATCGACAAGGTAGCCGCTGGCTTCATTCTCCAAGGTTACCTGGACAGCCGACCGAGAGATAAAGGACTCTCCCCTTGAAACGGTTCCGGATTATTCTTCTTCTGGCCTTTCTTCTCCCGGCCGTTCTTTGGGTCATCCACTTTTACCGCTTTTTATCACCTCCCCCGCAAAAAAATCCGGCGGTTAAAATTGTCCGGATCCTCCCGGGCATGAGCCTCTATTCCATTGCCCATCTCTTGGCTCGAGAAACGATTATAAAAGATCCCTATACGTTCATGCTCATGACCTGGTTTAAAAGACAGGGAAAAAAAATTCAATGGGGAGACTTTGAATTATACGCATCCATGCCTCCCCGGGTCCTTTTGGATTATCTGACCACGGGCAAGAATATGATCAAGCGGATCACCATCCCCGAAGGGTTCAGTCTTCGGCAGATCGCCGAGCGTCTGGCTGCAGAAAAGCTGGTTGACGCAAAATCCTTTTTACTCTCGGCCCAGGATCCCCAATTCCTGGCCGCCCTGGGGATCCGGGAAACCTCTCTGGAAGGATTCCTTTTTCCGGACACCTATATTTTCCGCCGGGGCATGACCATCCAGTCCATCCAGAAAAAGATGTTCCTCCGTTTCAAAGAGGTCTTGGGGGGACTCACACACAAAGCCATCATCGACCCCAAAGACATCGGAAAGGTCGTTACTCTGGCCTCTATTGTGGAGAAAGAGACCGGCTTGGCTGCTGAACGGCCTTTAATTGCCTCGGTTTTTTATAACCGTCTTAAAATCGGCATGGCCTTGCAAAGTGATCCTACGGTTATTTATGGAATCAAAGACTTTAACGGTAATCTGACCAAAAAGGATTTACTGACCCCCACGGCGTATAATACCTATGTTAAACAGGGATTGCCTCCCGGCCCGATCGCCAATCCTGGACGGGAGTCTCTGCAGGCCGTACTCACACCGGCCAAAACGGACTATCTTTATTTTGTCTCCAAAAACGACGGCAGCCACTTTTTTTCCAAAGATTTAAAAACGCATAATCGGGCCGTGGCCCGCTACCAGCTTTCGGGGAGAACAAACAACAAGCCTAAAGCAAATTAAACATGCCTGCCGCGGCAATCACCCTAAAGAACGAATATTGGCACTGGAAGCCGGGTTTGAAGGCCTTAATTTTTCCTTAAACCTTACACCTCGGACCATTATTTAAATGAGGGGCCTTTATGAAAGAAGAAAAACACACCCATCATTTCGTCAATCAGTATCAAGGTCTGATCGGTTTCGGGCTGGACCGAGAAACGGACGAAAAATCGCTGATAGTCTACCTTCAGAAATTTTCCGACGATACCCTGATGACCCGGATCATCTCCCGCTTGAGTGATCAAGAAATACTGGATCTCTTCAATACGATTTCCCGGCTCCTCAAAACTCATCTGAAAGAAGAGGAATATCATAACTTGTTTATAAAGGATATGTGAGGCGGCACTTCCAGTTCTACAGTTCAACATTGATCTGCCTTTTCCTTTAAAACCTGACACCTTGACAAATTCTTAACATTGAATTACAACACGAGACCAATTTAAAAAAGAAGGGAACAAGGATGCCCTCCGACAGCCGATCCTGTCTTCTGCTTTATAGCGAAGACTATTTGAATTTTGACTATGGTCCTTACCACCCCCTGCAGGTGGGGAGGCTTAAGCTCACCATGGACTTAATAGAAGCCTACGGTCTCCTTCCTCCTCAAAAAGGTTATTTGGAAAAAACCCGGCCGGCCACTAAAGAAGAGGTCCTGACCTTCCACACCCACGATTATTGGCGGATTTTGAAAGAGGCCAATTCAGGCCATTGTGATTTCGATTTGACGGCCTATGGTTTAGGCCCCGGGGACAATCCTATTTTTCCCGGTGTTCTCGATTGGGCCTGTTTGTGTGCCGGCGGGGCCATTCAGGCCGGAGAGTGGGTCACTTCCGGACCGGGCCGCATCGCCTTTCATATTGCCGGCGGCATGCACCATGCCCATAAAAATTCGGCCTCCGGTTTTTGCTATATCAATGACCCGGTATTGGTTATTCTTTACTTGCTTTCCCTGGGGAAGAAGGTGGCCTACATCGATATCGACGCCCATCATGGAGACGGCGTCCAGGAGGCCTTTTATGGAACAAATAAAGTCCTGACCATTTCCACTCATCAAAACGGCAATACCCTTTTCCCCAGCACCGGATTCGTTCAGGAAATCGGAACCGGCCAGGGCGTCGGGTATGCCGTCAACCTCCCCCTTTACCCCTGGTCGGATGACGAAGTCTTCTCCTGGGCCTTTGAGGAAATTGTTCCCCCTATTCTGGAGGCCTTTGCCCCGGATGTCATCGTTACTCAATTAGGTGTTGATACCTTTTATAACGATCCCCTGGCTAATCTTTCTTTGACGACTAAAGGATTCTGCCGGACGGTCAATTACTTTAAGGGTCTGGGGCTTCCCTGGGTAGCCTTGGGCGGAGGCGGGTATAATCAAGTTAATGTGGCCCGGGCCTGGACCCTGGCCTGGTCTATTATAGTGGGAGAAGAACTGGGGCAGGAAAAACTTCCTGAACCGTTCATGGAGGCCATTCAAAAACTGGACTATCATGAGCATTGGCTGAGGGCCGAGGATTTTCAAGAGGAAACGGCTAAAAGAGACCGGGCCTATGTGGATGCCCGCCGGGCGGTCCGGGCTATTAAAGACACGATTTATCCTCTGTTGAATCTTTATGGAGGGGGACAATGGTTCTAGTCACCGACCTGGATCTTTTATTTCAGGAGGCCATGCGCCGGTTTGAGTGCACCCAATGCGGGACCTGCTGCCAGGGGGAAGGAGGAATCCATATCACCCCGGAAGAAATCGAGGCCATTGCCCGATTTCTGTCTCTTTCCCCGCAGGTCTTTTTGGAGAAATACTGCCTGTCTAAAAACGGAAAGGTCTATATTCACATCCGGGAAGACCGCTATTGCCACTTCGCTCAAGATGGAAAATGCACTATCCATGCCGTCAAGCCCGTCCCCTGCCGACGGTGGCCCTTTTTAAAACCCATGCTGTCCGACCAGCCCAATTGGGAAACGGCCCGCCTTTCCTGCCCGGCGCTGGCCCCTTTTCAGTCATTAGAAGAGTACCTGAACCAATAAAACCAATTTTCAGCCCCCGCCCATTGCCCAAGCCCCTTTTGTAACTCCCTTTTTGGCGCGATCGATTCCTATACCTCAAAATCCGCTCTCTTATTTTCACACAGCCTCTCATGCCGTATCTTTCTGTTTGACTTTAACTGGTTGTTATGGTTTTAATTATCTCTAGTCATCCTTTAAAAGCTGACAACAAGACAAGTCAAGCGAATCCCAATAAGAACAATTTTCCTGAATAAATCATTTCAAATCTGCCTACAAAAGGAAGATTAAATGGGCATCAGGAAAGACAAAAAACCCCGGTTCTTCAAACAGGAGCGGGGTTTTTTCTTGGCTCCGGCCTATTTTTTAAAAATATCCAAAATAGACTGACATAGTGTTGTCAGTTTAGTGGGATAGACTAAATAAAAAAATAGAATCAGACCTGCTGGCGCAAGACAAGAAAGGGGAATGGAATGGAGAAAAAAGATTTATTACCGCAGGAGATCATTGAGAGTAAAATTTACCTGATTCGCGGCAAGAAGGTTATGATGGATCGGGACTTGGCTGTTCTTTATGGAGTTGAGACGAAGGTTCTAAATCAGGCTGTCAAAAGGAATCCGCAAAGATTTCCGGATGATTTTATGTTTAGGTTATCCGGTGAAGAGATCAGAGACCTTTTAAGGTCACAATCTGTGACCTTAAAAAGAGGGCAACACTATAAATACTTACCATATGTTTTTACCGAAAACGGAGTGGCCATGCTCTCCACCGTCCTAAACAGCGAAAAAGCCATCCAAGTTAACATCCAGATAATGAGGACTTTTACCCGGCTGAAGGAGATCATGCTTTCGCATAAAGACCTTTCTCGAAGGCTGGACGATTTGGAGACAAAATACGACGGCCAGTTTCGAGTGGTCTTCGAAGCCATTCGGCAACTCATGGCCCCGCCGCTCAAACCCAAACGAAAAATCGGTTTTGTGTTCAAGGAAAAACAGGCGAGGTATGGAAGGTAAGATGAAACAATTCTACGCCCATAGCCTCCCCGGGAGACCGAAGGAAGAATGGCAGCCATTGGAGACGCATTTGAGGAATGTGGCCGAATTGGCCCCGGGGGTTGCCGAAGGTATTGACAAGGGAAAGATTTTGGGAGGTAAACAGATGGAACCTTTAGTGCCGGTTGAAGTTATTGAAAAAAAAATTTTGTTGATTCGTGGACAAAAAGTGATGCTGGATGCCGATCTGGCCGATCTTTATGGAGTGGAAACCAGAAGTCTCATCCAGGCCGTTAAGCGTAATATGGATCGATTTCCAGAGGATTTTATGTTTCAGCTTAGCCCGGAGGAGTTCGAATCTTTGAGATCACAAATTGTGATCTCAAAGGGAAAAGCAGGTTCTTCATCCTTTTCAGCAACAAGTCAAAGACGCAAATGAACAAACTTTATTGTTAGAAGCGGGATGTGGCTCCGGGAAAACAGCCGCTGCTTATCTATGGGCGGCCACAAAAGCCCAGGGGAAAAGATTGTTTTTTTGCTACCCTACGACAACTACAGCGTCAGAAGGTTTTAGTGGATATTTCCAGGATCCTGATTTTGAAGCCATCCTAATTCATTCCCGAGCTGCTGTGGACTATCGGCTCCTGGAGATCTTTGATGCCAAAAGGCGTTGAGCACTTGATGGTCCGGAGTAGTTCCGCTGGTAAACCCCCATTTAATCAACCGTCTTTTATCGGGTCACCGCTCAACCGTCTCCAAACATCATGCAACCGGCGCAACGCCGAGATCCGGCCGCTTTTCAAACGGATCATCATCCAATAATAACCGGCAAAGAGCGGGAAAAAACGGGAAGGGAACATGGTGATATTATAATAGCTCCTCTTTTCCACCGGCCAATGATAAAACCAAGGATAATCGGTCAGGAGGTTGACTTCAGCCACCCGTCCGGAAGCAAAGGCCCGTTCGACCGTTTTGGCCAGCAGATAAATGCCGGGCGAGAAGGCGGCATAGGCTTCATCAAAACAGATTTTTAGGGCCACCAAGGAACGATTGACCCGGATGGTCATTAAGGCGGCGAGTGCTTTACCTTCGGCTTCCAGGAACTGCCATTCCAGCCATCCTAGATCCCCTAAACGTCCGGTTAGTGCTTTATAAAAAGAAACCAGGGAATCGGATTGGATGATGGCACTTCCCTGATCGAATTTCCAGCTGGCCTTTTCCACTTCTATGAAGCGCCGCAAGGCTTCTTCCGAATGGGCCTCTCCGGAAACAAACGAAAGCTTGGCATCCTTCAGGGACAGAAATTTGTGTTCCGCTTTACGCAGATTCTTTTTAAAATTCGGCTTGAGTTTTTTCTGAAGCTCTTCAACACTTCCCCGGACCCTGATAAAACAACCCCAGCCGTCCGATCCGGCTACCGACTTTATCCCCATTATCCCCCGGCCCAGCATAGCTAAGGAGGGAGAACCGTCGGGGAGATGCCTCATTTCAAAACTGAACCAAGCCGGATCGATCGCCGGCAACTGTGCTATGAATAAAGGGATGACTTCCTCTTCCCGGCCCCGCTGGATCAAAAAGTCAATCGAGGCGGTCTGATCATTATAAGGAGTTCGAAAACAAGTCCGGTTCATCCCCATCCGTTTTTGAAGCGTCGTCACCACCGGCAAAACTCCGACCAAGGATGAACGATCATAAGCCAGGAGACAAAACCAGCTTTCCGTGGGTGTTAATTGATGCTCCAGATGAGAAACGGTCCAGGCATAAGAGAGATCCGGTAATTGCTGAGGGGATTGCAAGGCCAGATTATCCCAGGCCTCGGCATGAGGCTCCAATTCTTTGAAGGTCCGGATGATCCGGATCTGAAAATCTTTGGGTGAGGGTGGAGCCGGCAATCGCACCTTATTTACCCGAACCCCTAATCCATTTTTGCAAGGAATGATAGAGAGGACGGGCCCCGGGCCATTGACGGGCCGCCTTTCGGGTCTTTAAAGGAAGGTAGCCGGTGAGGATCGGAAAAGGTCTGTCAGGAAAGACAAACAAATTGTAATAGGACCGCTTCTCGACCTGCCAATTTTGATTCCAGGAATAATCGGTCAACAAGTTCACTTCATCGACCTGCCCGGAGAAAAAGGCCCTTTCGAACATTTTTCCGAATAAAACCGTTCCCGGAGAAAAAGGGGCATAGGATTCATCGTAACAGGTCTTAAGAATAATGAGCGATCGATTGATGCGGATGGCCAGATTGGCCGCCACGGTTTTCCCCTCGGCTTGAAGGAAATGCCATTCCAGCCATCCCAATTCTTTCAGCCGCCTGGTCAGGGCCGAATAAAAAGCCCCCAAGGCATCACATTGACATAAGGCGCTTCCCTTGGCACATTTCCAGCTTGTCGCCTCAACCTCCATGAAACGAACCAATTCTTCGTCTCCCAGGTCTTTCCCCGTTAAAAAGGAAAGGGCTGCTCCGGGCAGAGAGAAAAATTTACGCTCCAACCGGCGCAGATTTCGGAGGTACTTTGTTCCCAGCCTAGCGCAATACTCTTCAAACGAACCTTCCACCTTAAGATAAGAGCCGTACCCGTCAAAGGCCACCACCGAACGAATCCCCTTGACTCCTCTTCCGATTGCGGACAGGGTCGGAGAACAATCCGGCAGTCGTCTCATTTCCAAACAAAAAGAAGTTAGGGGCCGATGGTTAAGATGGGACAGGAAAAGAGGGATGACCCACTCTTCCTTTTCCGGAACCGCCAGGATGTCTATCGAGGCGGTTTGATCGTTATAAGGCGTTCGAAACGTGTTGGCGGATAATCCGATCCGTTTTCGCGGGCTGACGACAATCGGGAGCACACCGATCAGTTTGTCTTGATTATAAGCGAAAAGGCAGAACCAGCTTTCCCCGGGTTCCAGAGAATGTTCCAGAAAAGAGGCCACCCAGGCATGGGACTGATCCGGCAGCCGATAGCTCGCTTCCCAGGCCAGCTTATTCCAGTCCTCGGCATGAGATTCCAGTCCTTCCAGGGTGTTCACTGTTTCAATTTTAATATCTTTTGCCTGGCTTGTCGCTGGGTTTACCCGGGAGGTTTTCTTTTTCATACCCCTTCTTTTGATCTAATCTCCTCCTCTTTCTCTGCGATCCGCTTTGCTGCTGCGGTGAAAAAGGCGCCGGTTATTCATCGGCCAAGGTGCGCATCAATCCGATCAAGGCTCGGGCGGACTGCTCTAAAAATTCCGGGTTTATTTTATTCAGGGTATCCCCGGTGCTGTGCATAAAGGGATTTTTATAAAAGGAGGTGATAAAGAGGGCATTGTAATCCTTCTCCCAGAAGGATAATTCGTCCCCTCAGCCGCATTGGGGGCCGATATCTTTTTTAACCCCCATCTCCGCTTTTCTCAAGGCAGCGTAAATCTTTTCGACAAAGGCGGTGTTGGCCGGCCTTCCCCCGACCAATAAGATCTCCTTCGGGTTTTTAAATCCCGTCTGCCAAAAATAAATCGGTCTTTTAATCATTGTTTTGACCAGATGGCCGGTTCTTCGCCAAAAACCTTTTCCCGCCGATTCCTGCCAAAGGCCCTTAAGAGATGATTGGGTATAGCCGATGGTGTCGATATTAACCACCCCGGCCAGCCCGATCCCCTGAGTCTTGAGGTCTTGAACATAAGCCAAGCTGCCCAGATGCCCCACCTCTTCGTTAGAGAAAAAAACCCATTCCAGGGTATTGGGGCCTGGATTTCCGGCCAAAACCCTCGCCCCTTCCAAAAGCACGCTGACGCCGCTGGCGTTATCATCCGCCCCCGGCGAGAAGGAGTCGGCTTGGAGCCCCTGCGGGTGAGAGTCGTAGTGCGCACAAAACAAGTAAACCTTTGCAGGACAACCTTTTCCGGGAAGGCGGGCGACCACATTTTTCCAGGTTTTCCCGCCGGAGGGATAAAGATGATAACGGACCTCCAGGCCTTTTATCTGCTTAAGCCGGGCATACAGATAATCGGCGGCCTCATTTTGTTTTTGCCAGGTCGTCCGGTTCCCGAAGGCTTGTAGCTCACTGATTGTTTTTAGAATTGCCGTGGGTTTTGGGAGGAGAGGTTGGCTTTCCTGAGATCGAACCGGCCCGTTGAAAACGGCCGACCCGCCGAATAGGGCAAAGAAAAAAATGACAATCCCCAGCCTTGTTTTTTTCATCCGGCCATCTCTCAGTTTATCTTTGAGGCGGTTTCTTGTTCGATAATCTTTCCGCTTCCAAGGCCTTAATTTCCGTTTCAATCATTTCCTTTTGATTGGAATCGGATCCGGCATGTTTTAAGGCGGTCTGGAAATGGAAGAGAGCCTTTCCTCTATCTCTTTTGGTTAAAAAAGATTTTCCAAAGTAATAATGGGCCCATCCCAGATCATTCAGATTCCCATAAGCCATGCCTAAATAGTAATAAAAATTATCCCCTTCGGTCCCCAGTTTCATGGCCCGGAGATAATTGTCCAGGGCCAACTGGTTTTCTTTCTTTTCCTGATAAGCCCGGCCCAGATAATAGGCGGTATTCCCATCCCGTGGGTCTAAAACAAAGGCCTGTCCCAATTTGCCGATAGCCTGATTAATATCTCCTTTTAACAGAAGAGCCTGTCCTAAATCTCTCAAAATATACGTTTCATAAGGCTTCACCTTTAAAGCCAATTGAAATTCTTCGACCGCCTCTTCGAATTTTCCTTCCCGCATATTGACCCATCCCTGGCCGTAATGGACCCACAGCAACGATCGGGTATCTTTCGCCCAGGCCTGAAATCGATTTTTGGCCCTTTGGATATCTCCATATTTCGTCATGATGAGTGTCTGAAAACGTCGGAATTCATCAGAACTCTTTCTGATCCAGGGTCCCTGGTCGGCATAGGTATGGAGCAGATCCTCGACATGAGACATCCGATCTCCGGTCAAGGGGTGGGTCATCATATAAGCCGGAATCCCTTCACCGCCGAAACTCCCCCAACGCCGGAGTTTATCAAAAAGGCTGATCATATGTTTTGGATCGAACCCATCGCTGGACATGTATTTAAACCCATATTTGTCGGCCTCTTCTTCATCTTCCCTACTAAATTTCAGTGCCAGGGTCTGGGCCGTGGCCATGGAACCGGTCAAGACGGCGCCGGCGATTCGGGGATCACCGGCAAAGAGTCCCAGAACAGCCGCGGCCATGGAAGCCATACCGATCTTTTTTTGCTGCTCCATTTGCTTGGAAATATGATGACGGGTAACATGGGCGATTTCATGGCCCAGCAGGCCGGCCAGTTCACCTTCGGTTTCTAAAATTTCGACGATACCGGTGGTTAAAAAGATATGGCCTCCCGGGACGGAAAAGGCGTTCAGTTGAGGGTCTTTCAAAAGATAAAAACGGAAAGGGTAGGGCTGCGGCCCGGCCTGGCGGAGGGTCGCCTGACCGAGGGCATTGAGATATCCGAGAATCAGGGAATCCCGGATTAATTGATATTTACGCTCGACCTCCCTGAGCACCTGTTCCCCAAGCTTCCGCTCCTCCTCGTAGGTTAGGGCGGAAAGAGTCCCTCCTCTCGGCATAATCCAAGGCCCCGAGAGGATCAATAAAAGGACCCCTAATGCTCCCATAATTCTTTCAAGGGAAATTGTTTTCATTCTTTCTCCAGGTCTCTCTGTGGCCCGGATGTTAGGATTGTCTTGGTCAACGAAAACCCCTTAGGTAAATTCCGGAAAAAAAATTTTAGGAGTCATCATTCCTCTTTGTTCAACAAGCATGTCCCGGTCATCTCTTTAGGGATCGGGATATGCATCAGGGTCAGAATGGTAGGAGCCAGATCCGCCAGGATACCGTTATTAACCTGGACATTAGGCCGCGCCGGATCTATCAAATAAAAAGGGACTGGGTTGGCCGAAGTATGGGCCGTATGGGGGCCGCCGTGGAGACGATCGATCATCTCTTCGGCATTTCCATGATCTCCGGTCAAGACCACCAGCCCCCCCCTCTTCAAAACTGCCGGGACAACCTGTCCCAGACAGACATCCACCACTTCACACGCCTGAATGGCCGCCGGCAACTTTCCGGTATGGCCGACCATATCCAGATTAGCATAATTTAAAACAATAAATCCATAACGATCTAAACTCAAGCGCTCTAAGACCTCCCGAGTCACCTCCGCGGCGCTCATGGCCGGTTTCAGATCATAGGTAGGAACTTCTTTGGTGGAGGGGATCAAACATCGCTCTTCCAAAGGAAAAGGGGTTTCCACTCCTCCGTTGAAAAAATAGGTTACATGGGCATATTTTTCCGTTTCGGCAATACGCAGCTGGGGAATGCCTTGCAGGCTGACGATTTCCCCCAAGGTGTGAATCAAATGCTGCGGAGGAAAAACCACTTCGACCAGGGAAGAAAAATGGGCGTCATATTCGGTCATGGTCATAAATTTAGCCAACTTTGGTCGTTGGGATACGGAGAAAGAAGAAAACCCCTTTTCGATGAAGGCCCGGGTAATCTCCCGTGCTCGATCGGCCCGGAAATTAAAAAAAAGCAGTGCATCTCCGTCCCGGATCGGTCCGATCGGCCTCCCGGCTTCGTCGGTGAGTATGGTGGGAAGGATAAACTCATCTCCAAGCCCCTGATGATAGGCCTCCGCCATAGCCTCCAGGGGATTCTGAGCCAAAATCCCCTGTCCTTCCGTCAAACCCCGAAAGGCCTTTTCCACTCGCTCCCAGCGGTTGTCCCGATCCATGGCGTAGAATCGTCCGCAGATAGTGGCTATCCGTCCGATGCCGATGGTTTCGATCTCTGATTGGAGACGGCGGATAAATTCTCGACCTTCCTGCGGAGGAGTATCCCGCCCATCGGTAATGGCCTGAATCATCACCTGCTCTAGGTTTTCCTGCTTAGCCATCCGAAGAAGGGCCAGAAGATGATTGAGATGGCTGTGGACGCCCCCGTCTGAGACCAGTCCCATTAAATGGAGAGTCTTTCCGCTCTCCCGGCAATGCCGCATCATCTTCAGCAGCCCGGGGTGACGGAAAAAATCTCCCTGCCTTATGGCCAGATCGATACGGGTCATATCCTGATAGACGATTCGGCCGGCCCCCAGGTTAAGGTGCCCCACCTCCGAATTACCCATCTGTCCTTCGGGCAAGCCCACAGCCTCACCCCAGCATTGCAGATGGGAGTGGGGCCAGGTCTGGGATAATTGATTCAGGAAAGGGGTTCGGGCTAAGGTCAGGGCATTCCCCTCGTATTGAGGGCCGATACCCCAGCCGTCCAGAATAATCAGAAGAACCAGGCGAGATGCACTCATCACTCTTTGCCTTTTGGGGGTTCAGCTATGATCGGGATCCGGGGGGCCTCAAACCATAAGCCTTCCAGATCATAAAAGCCCCTGGCCGACTCATAAAAAATGTGGATAATCACATCATCATAATCCAGCAGTATCCAATGTCCGGACTCAAGCCCCTCCCGGCTCCGGGAGCGAAAACCCAGCTTACTTAAGGCCCCTTCGAGATGATCGGCCAAGGCCTGAGTTTGACGGGTTGAATTCCCGCTCAGGATCAGAAAATAATCGGCAAAAGAACAAAACTTCCCCACGTCCAGCAAAAGGGGGGCCAATGGTTTTTTTTGCATGGCCGCCCGGGCCATTAAAAGGGCCTTCTCCTGCCCGGAGGGCTTCTTACGTCGGCTAGGAGGCATAGAGGTCTTTCTTTAGAATGTAGTTTTCCACCCCTTGGGGAAGGAGGTAACGGAGGGAATGTTTCTCCTTTCTCAAGGCTCGAATCCGGGTGGAGGAAATGTCCATCAGGGTAAGGGACGATACATACACCGAAAACCCGTTGGGGAGGTCAAAGCGGTTTTCTTGGGGGTAAAACCGTATCTCTGAAGAAACTTCTTTCCGCAGGAACTCTTTTAAATGACTTCGGCGATATCCCGGGCGGTCCATGACCACAAAATGGGTCAAAGCGAAAAGGTCTTTAAAGTCCTTCCAGGTATTGATTTCCAAAAAGGCATCCATCCCGACAATAAAGAAAAGGGCTGTCTTTGCTTTCACCTTTTCTTTAAAAAACCGCACCGTCTCTATGGTATAGGACTTTCCTTTTCTTTTATACTCGATATCGGAGACCTGAAGAAATGGCAGCCCGGCGATGGCCAGACGAACCATTTTTAAACGGTGATGAAAGGAAAGAAGATTATCGGTTTTCTTATGCGGGGGAACGGCCGTAGGGATAAATATGATTTTATCTAAAGAAAAACGTTCCTGAATTTCAATACCGGCCCGGAGATGGCCCAGGTGAATGGGATTAAAAGTTCCGCCGAAGAGACCAAGGCGTTTTGAGTTCGGAGTTCGGAGTTCGGAGTTCAGAAAGGAGTTTTTTTGGCCGACTTTGGAAATAGGTATTGGGGCGGTTCCAGCTTTTGGACCTTGAACCATAATTTTCGGCTGTTTCCCCCTCAGCCCTCTCGCCTCAGCTCTCATACCCTATCCCTATTATGTTCTAATCTGCCCTTGACCGAAGACAAAAAACTTGGTAGTGGTCAACTCATTAAGACCCATGGGACCGAAGGCATGCAGTTTGCTCGTGCTGATGCCGATCTCCGCGCCCAAGCCTAATTGATTGCCGTCGTTAAAACGGGTGGAGGCATTGACCAGGACGACCGAAGAATCCACTGACTCGACAAATTCATGGGCCCGGTCGTAATCCTGAGTGATGATCGCTTCCGTGTGCCGGGAACCGTACATGTGGATATGGGACATGGCCTCCTTCATCCCCCTGACAACCCGGACTGCCAGGATCAGGTCCAGGAATTCTTCCGGCCAGTCTTCTTCCCGGGCCGCCAGGATACCTTTTCCCGGACCGACAATCTTCAAAGTCTGGGGGCAGCCGCGAATTTCCACGCCCTTTTTTCTAAACCGTTTGATCATCTCCGGCAGAAAAGTCGGGGCGATCTCTTCATGTACCAGAAGGGTTTCCATGGCGTTACAGACCCCGGGACGCTGGACCTTGGCATTCAAGCAGATCCGGTAGGCCATGGAAAGATCGGCTCCCTTATCGACAAAAATGTGACAAACACCCTTATAATGTTTCAAAACCGGCATCCTAGCTTGGGCCGTAACTGTTCGGATCAGCCCTTCTCCTCCCCGGGGGATGACTACATCAATATAGTCTTCCAGCTTCAGCAATTCAGTAGTGGCCTCCCGTTCGGCCGTGGGAATGAGCTGAATCGCCCCCTGAGGAATTCCCTCCTGTTTAAGAACGTCTTGCAGGATGTGGATTAGGATCAAATTGGAACGGAGGGCCTCGCTCCCTCCCTTCAGGATAACGGCATTCCCGGATTTCAAACAGAGTCCGGCTGCATCCACCGTGACGTTAGGCCGGGATTCATAAATAAAGCCGATCACCCCAAGGGGAATCCGTCGGCGTCCGACCTGCAGCCCGTTTGGGCGGAGCCACATACTGGTCACCTCTCCCACCGGGTCGGGTAACTGGACAACTTCCTGAAGTCCTTTGGCCATTTCTTGGCAGGTTTCTTCGGTCAAACGCAAGCGATCCAAAAAGGCCTTAGGATGGCCGGCCTTCTCGGCCTGTTTCAGGTCAAGGTTATTCTGATTTATGACCTTTCTGGAGTTCTTGATTAAAGCCCGGGCCATGGCTTCCAGGGCCTGATTTTTTTTCTGGGAATTCAAAACGGCCAAAACCGGGCAGGCCTCTTGGGCTTGCTGGGCGATACGAATAACTTGTGTTTTGATATCCATAACTGATCTTTCTTATAGAAAGGGGAGGTTCAATCAATAGCCCGAACCATCACTTGTTTTGGTTTGCCTATTCCCTTAAACTTGAACTTTTGATTCTTACATTATGAAGTTTTAGAATTTATCTTTAACTATATACCTGGACTCACGGGGTCTTATTTTTGAAATTGTCCACCATTACTCCGGAGCTTCTTTGCCGGGCCAATATTTTGCTTCACTTCAAAAGAAGGCCTACACCCAAGCTGGAAACTGTCTCAGGAGAATGCCCTGCTCCGAATTAACTTGGCGATTGGGGCCGGATTACCCCACGGGGTAACCTTTGGACAATATTAAAAATAAGACCCCCTGAGTCCTAAGTCTCAAATATGTTCGGCTAGTCTTTATTTACAACCATATTATCCCGGTGGATCACTTCATCAGAGTGTTTGTGTTCCAGTCGGCTTTCAATCTCTGAAGTCTTCAATCCTTTAATTTTATAAATATCCGTCGAGGAATAATTTACCAGCCCTTTGCCGATCTCCCGTCCCTGGGGGCCGATCAAGGTGACGCAGGCCCCGACCCCGAATCGACCACGCACTTCCATAATGCCGGAAGGCAACAGGCTTTTCCCTCTGCCGATTAAGGCCTTCTGTGCCCCCTCATCCACAACGATCTCTCCTTTGGGCTTAAGGGCAAAGGCGATCCAGTGTTTTCTCCGGTTTAAGGTCGGCCTTTCCGGGAGAAACAAGGTGCCCAGTGGCTTCCCTCTCATCAGGTCCCGTAGAACCTCTATTTTTCGGCCATTGGCTACTATCACGGGAATGCCGCTGGCCGTAACCTTGCGGGCGGCCATTATCTTGGAACGCATCCCGCCGAGGCCCCACTTCCCGGCGGCTTTTGAAGTACAGTCAATCACCTCTGCATCAATATGGTCAACCACTGGTATCAAACAGGCCTTGGAATCACCTCGGGGATCCCGGTCGTAAAGCCCTTCCGTATCCGTCAAGATAATGAGAAGATCGCCGTCGATCAAATGGGCGATCAGCGCGGAAAGGTTGTCGTTATCCCCGAATTTGATCTCATCCACCGCCACCGTATCATTCTCATTGATAATGGGAATGATTCCCCATTCCAGCAGGGTTGTCAAGGTATTCTTGGCATTGAGGTACCGTTGGCGGTTGGTCAGGTCTTCCCGGGTCAATAGTATTTGAGCAACCAATAACCCATGGGCCTCAAAAGCAGCCTCATAAGCATACATCAAGCTGCCTTGCCCGATAGCCGCTACGGCTTGTTTCTGAGGAATGGTAATTGGCTTTCGGCTTAAGCCTAACTTGCCGACACCGGAAGCAATCGCTCCCGAACTGACGATAACCGGCTGAAAGCCTTTTCTTCTCAGGTAAGCCAGGTCACCGACCAACCGGGTTATAGCCGGGCGATGAAGGATGCCGTTTTCCGTTAAGACGGCGCTGCCGATTTTGATAACGATTTTCTTAGCGTTTTTTAAGACGGTTTTCCTTTGTTCACTTAAGCTAAGCGGTTTTTCCATGTTCATGGGGTCCTGTTTCATTAAACAATAATTCAATTAATTCGGCCACCCCTTCCCCGGTTTTAGCCGATAAAGGGACAACCTCCAACCGTTCCTTTTTAAAAACTTTCTTCATTTTGGGAAGATTCGCCTTGACGGAAGGAAGATCCACCTTATTGATGGCAATCAGCCGGGGTTTGGCCAGGAGATGGGGATTATAGGCCTCCATTTCCTTGATCAGGGTTTGATAGGACAGGTAGATCCCTTGATCCCCGGATAAGCCGTCTAAAAGAAAGATAAGGGTAAGGGTCCTTTCAATATGTTTGAGGAACTTCAGCCCTAAGCCGGCGCCTCGGCTGGCTCCTTCAATGATCCCCGGTATATCGGCTATGGTCAGGCGTTGCCCTTGATCGTTTTCCAGTATTCCCAGATTCGGCGTAAGGGTTGTAAAAGGATAGTCGGATATTTTGGGTTTAGCGGCGGAAAGTTGAGATAAGAGTGTCGATTTGCCGGCATTGGGCAGCCCGACCAGGCCGATATGGGCCAGGACCTTCAGCTCTAAAAACAGCCAGGCTTCCTGACCCGGCTCCCCTTTTTGAGCGAATTTCGGGCTTCTATGGGTGGATGTGGCGAAATGTTTATTGCCTTTACCGCCTCGGCCTCCCTGGGCCGCCAGGAAAGTCTGGCCCTCGGCGGTCAAATCGGCCAGAAGATGCCCGCTTTCAGCTTCACGGATCAGGGTCCCCAAAGGGACGATCAGGTGCAGATCCTGTCCTTTTCGGCCATTGCGCTCACTTCCCTGCCCGTGCCCGCCGTGAGGGGCCTTAAAATGCCTCCGATAGTGAAAATCCTCCAACGAATGGCATTGAACCGAGGCAATGACCAGGACGTCTCCGCCTTTTCCTCCGTCGCCACCATTCGGGCCGCCGAAGGGCTTAAATCGCTCCCGGAGAAAGCTGACACACCCCTGGCCGCCATCTCCGGAACGAACAAAAATCTTGGCCTCATCGTAGAATTTCAAAGATATCTGGAGAGTGTATTCCCTGCCCGGTACGGTTGGATGACCGGGCAGATCTGGATTGCCTGAACCATTTAGGGAGTTGAAGGGAATGTCCTTGCAGGGCAGGCCGAAGGGTAGAATAGAAAATTAATAAACACTGACCCTTTTTCGGTCTTTTCCCCACCGCTCAAAGGTGACGACCCCGTCGATTGTGGCAAAAAGGGTATAATCTTTTCCCAATCCGACGTTTTCCCCCGGATGAAACTGAGTGCCTACCTGGCGAACCAGGATATTTCCGGCTTTGACCTTTTGGCCGGCATATCTTTTTACTCCAAAACGCTGTCCTTCGCTGTCCCGTCCGTTTCTGGAACTGCCTCCGGCTTTTTTATGTGCCATAAAACACCTCTAAATCCCTTGGATCTCTTTTATTTTGAACTGGGTAAAAGGCTGCCGGTGTCCGACTAATTTCCGATAGCCCTTCCGGCGTTTGTGCTTGAAAATCAATATCTTTCGATCCTTCCCCTGATGAAGGATTTCCCCGACTACGGAAACCCCCTCCAGGTAGGGTTTCCCCACTTTAATTTCCTGGTCTTGGGCAACAAACATGACCTTCGGAATGGTTACCGTGTCCCCTTTGACCCCTTCTAAGGTTTCAACCCGAATTACATCGCCCGGGGCGACCTGATACTGTTTTCCCCCGGTCTGAATAATGGCATACATGGCGATTTCCTCTTCAAAAAATTTTAAAATAGAAATTATAACCTATTAAATATTTTTGTCAATAAAAATAAACAAATCAAGCCAAGGATTACTTTAGGAGGAAAGGCCTTACCTTTTTAGAAGCAGAAGAGGGAGAAGGAGCCGGAGAAAGACCCCCCCGGTTTTTCCCATCCTTATTTCCAGTTTTCTAAAATGTCGAAGAGGGTTTCCGGAAGCCGAACCAGTTTCCCGGCCCCATCCAGGCAGGCGTGGACCGTGTAGCCTTGAACCAGGAGGTCGTTTTCCTGGTTTAAAATGCGGTAATCAAAACGCATGGAAGCCTTGCGCACAAAGTTTTTCCCGGTATTGATCAATAGAATATCATCGTATCGGGCGGACTTGGCATATTTACAGTAGGCCTCGGTGACCGGCAGGAGGTACCCCTTGGCCTCGATCTCGGCATAGGGCAGCCCCAAATGCCGGATCAACTCGGTCCGTCCGATCTCGAACCAGCGCAGATAATTACCGTAATAGGCGACCTTCATGGCATCCACGTCGCCGTAAATAACCCGGTAGGTAGTTTGAAAAAATTTCATTGATTTACTCCTAAAAACCAAGACATTAGCAGGTCACCTTTAGGGAAGGCAACCTCCCCTTCCAGGGCCGCTTGCTCGCCGAACCCTCTTTTACGCACAGGCCGGACCTGATCTTCCGAAGAAAACACGGCAAAGGGAACCGGTTCCCGGGTATGGGTCATCTTCTCAATTGGTGTATAGTGGTCGGTAATGACCATTAAGGAATAGGCCGGAAATCTATTAAGACCATCTAAGATGGGACCTACAATTTCCCGGTCAAAGGCCTCGATGGCCTGAACTTTTTTTTCCAGACTTCCTTCGTGAGAAGTCTCATCCGGGGCCTCCACATGGACCAAAACGAAATCCTTTTCAGTTAGAAATTCCAGGGCCTTCTCCACTTTTCCCCGGTAATTGGTGTCCAAATAGCCGGTGATGCCCTCCACGTGAAGGGATTCCAAACCGGCGGACAAGCCGATCCCTTTGAGAAGATCCACAGCCGATATCACCCCTCCATGAAGCCCGAATCTCTCTTGAAAGGACGGCATGGCCGGCGGTTTTCCCTGCCCCCAAAGCCAGATAGAGTTAGCCGGAAGCCGGTCCTCTTCCAACCTTTTCCGATTGACCGGGTGTCGGCCGAGAAAGAGCCGAGATCGAGCCATCAGATCCATCACCGGCTTCAGATTATCTTGGGACTTTAAGTAGAGGCTGACATCCTGTCCGGTCAAGTCGTGGGGCGGCAGGGTTTTTATTAAGGGATCGGCCCCTTTCCAGACCAGGATATGCCGATAACTCACCCCGGCATAAAGGCGCCTATCCGGATCATTAAAAAACCCGTTCAGATCACCGATGACAACTTGGGCCTCTTCTGTGGTGATATGACCGGCACTATAGGAGTTCATGACGACGGACCCGTCGGGCCGATCCTCTAAGTAAACCAGGTTGCAGCGAAAGGCCACATCCTCTCCTTGTAACTGGAGTCCCAGACTGACGGCTTCCAGAGGGGCTCGGCCGGTATGGTAGACCTCCGGGTCATAACCCAGAATGGCCAGGTTGGCAATGTCACTTCCCGGTTCGCAGCCGGGAGGGACGGTTTGCGCCCAACCCAGGACCCCTCGGGCAGCCATCCGATCCATGTTTGGTGTGTAAGCCGCCTCCAGGGGGGTCAGGCCGTTCAAAGCTTCTTGAGGATAATCCCCCATGCCATCGCCCACCAACACAACCCATTTTCTATCCAAGGACACGAATCTCTTTCCTATCCCTCTACTCGAACGATCACGGTCCTGTCCTTGATAACCGGCAGATGATCAATTTCCTGAATAGCTTCTTGGACAGCCGATTCTTCGGCCTCATGGGTCATCATGACGATAGGCACAGCTCCTCCTTCTTCCCGTCCTTTTTGAATAACCGAGGCTATGCTGATCTGATGTTTCCCGAGGATTCCGGCAATGGTTGAAAGGACTCCGGGTTGATCCAAAGCGGAAAATCGAATGTAGTATTTCGTAACCACTTCAAGAACGGATTGTACGGTCAACCCTTTTCCCTGGAATTCTTTAAAGGAGAAGGTTGGCGGTATTCTCCGGGTGATCCCTTTATGGATATTCCGTCCGATATTCACCAGGTCGCTGACGACCGCGCTTCCGGTTGGCATCATCCCGGCCCCCTGTCCGTAAAGAAGGATATCCCCAACGAACCCTCCGCTGATCAAGACGGCGTTATAGGCCTCCTGGACATTTGCCAGCATATGATTTTGGGGGATCATGGTGGGATGGACCCGTGCCTCCAGTCTTTCTCCCTTCTTCCGGCAGATGGCCAGCAGTTTAATGCAAAATCCGAATTCATGGGCAAAGGCGATATCCATGGCACCGATGCGGGTTATGCCTTCGACAAAAAGTCCCGGAGAATCCAGGGGAGCGCCATAGGCCAGATTCATTAAAATGGAAAGTTTATGGGCCGCATCCAGCCCTTCCACATCAAGGGTCGGATCCGCCTCGGCGAAGCCCCTGTCCTGGGCCTCTTTCAGGGCTCTCGGGTAGGTCCACCCTTCAGTAGTCATCCGGGACAAAATAAAATTCGAAGTGCCGTTGAGGATCCCTATCATGCTGGTGATCTCATTAGCCACCACACCCTGCCGAAGGGTCAGGATGACCGGTATTCCTCCACAGACACTGGCCTCGAAGCCGATATCCAACTGCGTCTCGGCGGCTTTTTGAAAAAGCTCATCCCCTTTGTGGGCCAGGAGGGCCTTGTTGGCCGTAACGACATGTTTGCCCTTTTCCAAGGCCTGGAGAATGAAGCTTCGGGCCGGCTCCAATCCGCCGATCAATTCGATGACGATGGAAATATCCGGATCATCCAGTACATCCGCCACTCGGTCACTTAGCAGCCCCTTAGGAATGGTGAGTCCCCTGTCCCGCTTTAAATCCAGATCAACAATCTTTTTCAATTCCAGAGGGGCGCCGACCAGTGCCTGGAGCAGATCCCTCTTCTCCAGTAAAATCTTCACCACCCCGGTCCCTACCGTCCCAAAACCAATTAAACCGATCTGAATTTTTTTCATGATTTCCTTTTATCCTTTATTCAAAGCCTTTTTGATTCCCCGGACGGCCTGCTGAATCCGGTGGGAATTCTCGACCAGGGCGAAACGAACATACTCATCGCCGTATTCTCCAAAACCCCTTCCCGGAGAAACGGCGACTTTTCCTTCCCGGATTAAAAATTTGGAAAATTCAACGGACCCCATTTTTCGAAAAGGCTCCGGAATCTTCGACCAGACGAACATGGTTCCTTTGGGTTTTTCCGTTTTCCAGCCGATGCGATTCAGCCCCCTGATCAGGGTATCTCTTCTGTCCTTATATACACCGACAATTTCTTGAACGCAGTCCTGAGAGCCATTCAAGGCAATGATAGAGGCGATTTGGATCGGCTGAAAAACCCCATAATCCAAATAGCTTTTTATCCGGGTTAAGGCATAGATCAATTGCGGATTACCCACGGCAAAACCCACCCGCCAGCCGGCCATACTGTAACTTTTAGATAATGAAAAAAGTTCTATACCTACATCTTTGGCTCCGGGAACCTGCATAAAGCTGGGGGCCTTGTACCCGTCGAAAACCAGATCGGCATAGGCGAAATCATGGATGACCATCATCTGGTGTTCCTTAGCAAAGGCCACAATATTTTTAAAAAAATCAAGATCAACGACCGTCGTGGTGGGATTGTGCGGGAAAGAAATTATCAGCATTTTCGGACTGGGCCAGGTTTGCTTGGTAGCAATGAGTAAATCCTCAAAAAAATCCCTCTCCTGACTCAAGGGGATGCTTCTTAAATCCCCTCCGGCAATAATAACTGAAAAGGGATGGATCGGATAGGTTGGATTCGGGGCAAAGACCACATCACCGGGACTAGTCGTAGCCAAAACCAAATGAGATATCCCCTCCTTAGCTCCGATGGTCACAATCGCTTCGGTCTCCGGATCCAATTCGACCTGAAACCGCCGTCTGTACCAATCACAAATAGCCGTCCGTAACCGGGTGATCCCTTTGGACGCCGAATAGCGGTGGTTATGTCCTTTTAAAGCGGCCTCCCGGAGCTTGTCGACAATATGTTTGGGGGTAGCCAGATCGGGATTGCCCATCCCCAGATCAACGATATCCTCACCCTGCCGTCTCAATTCCATTTTTAAGGCATTGACCGTGGCAAAAACATAGGGGGGCAGGCGGGTCATGCGGCGAAATTCTTCCATATCCATCTCCTTATCAATAGCAGGTCTTAAAATAAGAACAGCCAGTTGGGCCTTGATTTTCCAGGTTGGTAATGGGGGCGTCCCCCTCCCCCGGCCGGCAACTGGATTCCTTTGGTTAATGATTATAAGTAAATAATATCTATAATAAACTATTAACTAAAAATTCAACTAAAGTCAAAATTTTTCCGTAGTCTATTTTGTTAGTATTGACTTTAATATGAAAGAGAATTAGAATCTTTTCACCTTTTTCGTTGCCCAAGCTGTTTATCCATAGCTTACAGAAGGGAGAGATCATGGCCGAAAAAAATATTACTGAAATTACGGATGAAAATTTCAAAAATGAAATTTTGGAATCACCGACCCCAGCCTTGGTCGACTTTTGGGCCGCCTGGTGTGGTCCCTGCCGGGCCATTGCTCCGGTAGTGGAGGAATTAGCCGCCCAGTTTCAAGGCCAGGTCAAAATAGGCAAGCTGAATGTGGACGAAAATCCCAAGACACCAGGTCAATACGGAATTCGTGCCATCCCGACACTGATCCTTTTCAAAAATGGAACCGTGATGGAACAGATTACGGGTGCGGTTTCCAAAAGCACTCTCGAAACCGCCATTAAAAAGACTTTATAACCGCGCCGTGAAAGCTTCGAATTACGATCTCATTATTGTCGGCGGAGGACCGGCCGGGCTGACCGCCGGACTTTACGCTCAACGATCCCGTCTGAATACCCTTCTGATCGAACGTCTCATCCCGGGAGGCCAAATCTTAACGACCGACTGGGTGGACAATTATCCCGGTTTCCCGGAAGGGATATCCGGATTTGATTTAATAGACAAGATGCGCCGGCAGGCCGAACGCTTCGAACTACCGATCATTAGTGATGATGCCCTTTCCCTGACCCTTGAAGGCCCGGAGAAGGTGATCACCGGGACCCAGGGAGTTTATAAGGCCAAGGCCTTAATTATCGCCTGTGGGGCAACCCATAGGAAGCTGGGGGCACCCGGGGAGGGACTGTTAAGCGGGAAAGGCGTCTCTTACTGTGCCACCTGTGACGGACCTTTTTTTAGGGAGCAGGAAGTCGCCGTCATCGGCGGAGGGGATACGGCCGTTCAGGAAGCCATCTATTTAACCCGTTTTGTCAAAAAAATATATCTGATACATCGCCGTGATCAACTCCGAGCCACCCGGATCCTTCAAGAGAAGGCCCTCTCCAATCCAAAAATCCAACCGGTCTGGAACGCCGTTGTGGAGGCTGTCCAGGGAACCGACCAGGTGGAGTCGATAACAGTAAAAAGAGTGGACGGTTCCCCCGGTGAAAGCATTTCGGTTCAAGGGGTCTTTGTTTTTGTGGGTATTCAGCCCACCACGGCCTGGCTACAGGGCGCCTTGCCATTAGATCCTCAGGGCTTTATCCAAACCAATAGCGAAATGGAGACGATTATCCCCGGTGTTTTCGCTGCCGGGGATTGCCGCCAGAAACGATTCAGACAGGTGTCCACTGCAGTCGGAGATGGGGCGACGGCCGTTTTTTCTGCAGAGCGATACCTGGAGGCCCTATGAAAAAGAAGGGGGCCACGAAAACCTTCCGGCCCGGATATCTGGGGCTGATCCTGATAATCGGCGGGTTACTTCTCCTCCTGGCGGGATGCGGGCTCTTTAGAAGCGAAGCCCGAAAAGAACTCGACCGTACCCCTGATTCATTGATCACCGAGGGCCTCAATTACTATCAAAGAAAAAAATACAAACAGGCTATCGAGTCCTTCCAAAAACTTAAAGATCGCTTCCCTTACCATGAGTACGCCATTGTCGCCGAAATAAAACTGGCCGACAGTTACTATCTGAACAAGGAGTATGAACTGGCCGCCATGACTTACCGGGATTTTGAAAAGATGCATCCGGCCAACGAGATCACCCCCTATGTCATTTTTCAGCTGGCCATGTGTTCCTTTAAGCAGATGCCCACGATTGATCGCGATCAATCCTATTCCCTAAAGGCTGCCCAAGATTTCGAACGGTTGCTGAAAAACTTTCCCAAGAGTGAATATGCCGCCCAAGCGAAGTCCAACCTGATATTGGTTAGAAAAAATTTAGTCTCCCATGAATTTTATGTCGGAGAATTTTATTTGAAAACGGGAAAATATGAAGCGGCCTTGGGACGCTTTGAAATCATCCTCAACCAATTTTCCGATGTCCCTCCGCCTCCGCAGTTGAAGCAGAACATCCAGATCTGTAAAGACAGAATGGCTCGTCAACAACCGCCCAAAGGGAAAACCCCGTAACATTCCCCTAAATCTCATGTCTCTTACGTGACGTCCCGCCAAGGCGGAAATTCGATTTGGTGTGGTGGACTTCTGACCTTGTCTTTCTCGGCATAAGAGGGATCAATCTGCAGACCGCAAAGGCAAGAGACTGCAACGGACCAGGGGCGCAAAAAAGAGAAAAATAGTGTAGAAAAATGGCGGAGAGAGAGGGATTCGAACCCTCGGTAGAGGTTTCCCCCTACACTCGCTTAGCAGGCGAGCACCTTAAGCCTACTCGGTCATCTCTCCGTCCGGAGGTAGGTAAACGGTAACCGGCCATCACCCCCCAAAATAGTCAATGCCCCAAGCGAAGACTGACTGTTTCCGGGTGACAAGAGTGGCGGAGGGAGAGGGATTCGAACCCCCGTTCCCCGGAGGGAAAGCGGTTTTCAAGACCGCCGCCTTAAGCCACTCGGCCATCCCTCCCGTTGTTATTTTCTATCATGTTATCTTTCTGCTGTCAACCGGGCAGATCAGTCTTTTTAAAGAACATTCAAGATTTCCAGAAATGCACTATTGAAAATTCGTCTCAATTTTCTCTATTCCCCATCCCCCCCCGGACAAGCGGAACCCTCAGGTTTCTCTAAGACTCTTTTATTCCCCAAAGCCTCATTCCGATAATGCCGATTTCAAAGAGAAGATAAAGGGGAACGGCCATCAGCATCATATTAAAGGCATCGGGAGTAGGAGTCAGAACGGCCGAGAGAATTGTTATCACTAAAACGGCATAGCCTCGATAACGTACCAGAAAGCTCACCTTGACTAAGCCGAGGCGGCCCAAGAGGATCATGCTTAGGGGCAATTCGAAAATGATCCCGAAAGCGAAGATGAAGAGCAGGCAAAAGGAAACAAATTTTTTTACTGAGATAATCGCCTCAATGTGCGCACCTTGATAACTCAGGAGAAATTTCACCCCATAGGGTAAAGTAATAAAGAGACAGAAGCCCGCCCCCAGATAGAAGAGAAAAACCGCCCCGAGCCAGAAGCCGGCCACCATCAATGGAGAGAAAGCCGGAAAGGCTGAACGCAGAGCCGTCAGCACTTTATACAGGAAAAAAGGCATGGAAATAAACAAAGAGGAAAACAGGGCGATATTGAGTAAAGAAAAAAAAGTCTCCGATAGGCCGTAATAGGCCAGGGATACTCCCGTATGTTTTTGTAGAAAAGTAAGAATGGTTTTGGAAAAGCCATACCCGACCACGGCAAACACCAGAACGACCACCCCGACCTGAATCAGGGCTTTTCGGAAGCCTTCCAGAAAGGATATCAAGCCATCCGTATTTTGAAGGTATTCCCCAAGGGGACGCATAACCAGATCCTTAAACTATGGATATCTGCCCGGGCAAAGCAATCTGATGTATAACATTAATTTGATAATCAGGCAAATAGGTAAAAAGGTTTCTCCTTTACTCCAACCATATTTTTCTATATTATAGAATTCAATAACACCCTCAGACTTGGGCAAGGCTCCCGATGGCTGAAGAATGGAGCAATCAATGGAACCTCAAACGGACGAATACCGCCAACTTTTAGAAGGGATGCTGATTCAACCCACTCCTCGTTTTCTTCAACTGATCGGCTTAATTGTTTCTCCGGAAGAAGCCGGCCTGTTATTGGCTATGCCCGGTCAACCCATAGCGATATCTGAAAAACTCCAACTTCCCTTGGATCGAACCGAGGCTATGATACAAGAGCTGTTTGTCAAAGGACTGGCCTTCCCCAGCTCCAAGACCGATCCTCCCACCTGGCGGATGGCGCGGGATTTCGTCCAGTTTCATGACGCCACCATTCTTTGGCCCCAGGCCCCTCAGGCCTTCTTAGACCTTTGGCAGGAGATTATGGAAGAGGAATGGCCGGAAATGGCTAAAAAAGTCAGTCAACTGCTGCCCAGGCCGTTTACGAGAGTGGTCCCGGTCGGCGTGGCCGTTGCGGTTGCCCCCCAGATTCTAAGCCAAGAAAATGTCTGCGAGGTTATCGACAAGGCTAAAACATTAGCCGTAACCAAATGCACCTGCCGCTTAACGGCCCATAAGTGTGACCGCCCGCTCGAGGTCTGTCTGCAGGTTAACAAAGCCGCCGAATACAGTCTGGCCCGAGGAACGGGGAAAGAAGTCTCCAAAGAAGAGGCCCTAGCCCTCCTCAAGGCTTCTGAAGAGGCCGGTTTGATCCATGTGACCATGAACAAAAATCAGGTGGATCATTTTCTCTGCAATTGCTGCCCCTGTTGCTGCCAAACCATGCCTATCTTGATTAAAGAAGGAATCCGCGTCATAGACCCCAGCCGGTTTCAGGCCGAGGTCGACCCAGAAAGGTGCCTTTCCTGCGGCGCCTGTTTGGAACGGTGTTACTTCGGGGCCTTACAGGTCAATGACCAGGAAAAAACTATTGTGCTGGGTGAAAAATGTCTAGGCTGCGGGTTATGCCGGGTGGTCTGCCCTTCGGAAGCCATCTCATTAAAGGTTGTTCGGCCGGAAAATTTTATTCCTGAAAAATTTTTCGCTTAACCCTAAGGGAATGCTCCGGGCCCTCCCCGTCCGGGTTAGAGGGAAAAACAGGGGCCGAGAAATCATTCCTGGGGGAGATCTGCCTTTTACCCTTCGTCGATCAGGCCCTTTTCGGGATCGGTCTTTTTTAATTGGCCCAAAGACATTCCTTCCATCCACAAGGAAAAAAAACCCAAAAAGATGACCGGGACAACGCCCACAAACCAAACCAGGAGAGCAAAACTTTTGGCCTGATTATCCTCAATGCCTAAAAAAATCATGGCCGCAGCACAGGCCCAGTGAAAGGTCCCTATATAACCGGGCGCAGAGGGGACGGCCACTCCGAAAACCAGAACGACCAAGAGGAAGAAGGCGGCCAGGATCGACAGGTTCAGATGAAAGGCCAAAAAAAGAAAATAATAGGAACATCCCATGACCAGCCATAAGCCGAGGGAATAGGCCATTACCACCAAAATGTCCTTGGCCCTTTGCAAAATCTCCAGTCCGGAAACAAAGGAGGAAATTTTTTTCAAAACTTTTTCAGCGAACCGTTGTGGCAGAAATTTCAAAAAAACACCGATCAGACGATTAGCCTTCTCATTATGAAATCGTAAAGCCAGGAAGATCCCCAGGATGAGCACGTATAAAACAAAAGAACCAAGGCCGGCCATCCGAATGTGATTTTGGGAAAAAATCTGAGAGCGATCCGGAGGGAAAGGCATAAAAAGGATGACCAGAAAAAAAATTAAAAGAACAGCAAATACATCGAACAAACGCTCCACAACAATAGTGGCAAAGGAGGCCGTTTTGCTTATTTTTTCCCTGCTGCCTAGGACGTAGGCCCGAAGGACTTCCCCTATCCGGGCCGGAAGAATATTATTGGCCATAAACCCAATGGCCGTGGCATGAAATAATGGAGATATTTTTATCTGCTTAATGGGGGCCAGTAAAAATCGCCACCGTTTGGCCCGAATCCAGATAGCCATGATGTTGATCATTATAAAAGGGATGGTATAGAGGTAGTCCACTCCCCTAAAGATCTCCCAGACGCCGACCAAATCGATCTTCCGTAAAAAAAATCCAAGGAAGAGGAGACTCAGTCCAAACCCGATCCAATAGGCATATTTATTCATCTAGGCCTTTACTTGTTCGCAGAAATCCTTTAACTGCTTCCGGAAACGGTTCACTGTCTATTTCATCCTCTGGAAATCTACCTAAAATCATTTTTAATGTCAAAATGTTTCCGGAAAGTCTGTTGCTTGGTCGTCTCGATAAAGAAGCGGAGACTTGGAATGGGGCTCTGGATAACACCTGTATTAAAGATGAAAAACTTCTTCAAAAACGAGATCATGAACCAGAGGGCGGAAGGTTTTGATGGTTTCATTCGCCCGAGCAGGATGAACCCGGTTGGTCAGAAGGATGACGATCAAATCCCTTTCCAAATCCATCCAAAAAGAGGTCCCGGTAAAACCCAAATGCCCTACACTTTTTGCAGAAAAATATTTCCCGGCACTGGAGCCTGATTCCGAAGGGGTATCAAAGCCAAGGGCCCGCGTCGTTCCCGAAGGCCGGCTTTGCCTTTCCCAAAAAATGCGCATCAGCTCTCCGGAGAATAATCCTGGAACCTCGGGCTGATCATAGGCTCTTTTTAGGGCCCTTAAGAGTTTAAAAATTTCCGAAGCCGTCCCAAAGAGCCCGGCCTGTCCGGAAACGCCCCCCACGGCAAAGGCATTCTCATCGTGGACTTCTCCCCTGAGGATTTTGTGACGCCAGGGACAGTCTTCAGTGGCGGCATACGCCTCCGGATCGATCACTCCTCCGGGAGTAAGAGGACGATATCCCAGCCCAACGATTCCCAAGGGAGAATATATCGTCCGGCGAATCCAGGTATTCAAGTCTTCGGAAGCAACACTCTCGAAAATTGCTTCCAAGACCATAAAACCCAAATCACTATACTCGGTCTGATCTCCGGGCCCATACTTAAGGGGTTCGCTTTTAAGCCACTTTCTGAGGATCTTTTTCTTATCTCCCCTTTCCTTGGCTAATTTTAAATAGTAAGGATGGTAGGCCTCATAACCGGCTGAATGGGCCAATAGATAACGAATAGTAACGGCCGGATACTCCGTATTATGAGAATGCCCCCACCAATCAGCCAAAGGTCGATCTAAAGACAAACTGCCGTTCTCCGCGAGGGCCATGATCGCCAAGGTGGTGGCCAGCGGTTTAGTCAGGGAGGCCAGGTCAAAAACAGTCTCCAAACGGACGGGGTCTTGTTTGGGCGTCAAAGCGGCATACCCATAGGGTTGATGAAATAAAATGGCTTCTCCAAGCCCCACCAGCAAAACAGCCCCGGGAAAGATCCTTTCGGAAACTCCGGTCTTCATCAGGGAGTGTATTTTTGAATACGTCATCGAATTATAATTGTTGGGGCTCTTCTGCCTCCAAAGTGGTGGCGTTATCTGAAAACAAATCTTCAGTCGAAAGCCAAACGGTAATCTAATTTTAGATTGTAACAGACAGGCGCCCTTTTCGGCTATCTAAAAAAGCCGGGGCCCCTATGGGGAGAGGGACGTTACTGGCACCGTGTCCAACAGGCAAGCTGGTCCAAATCGGGATTTGCAGATCTTCCAGCAAGGGTATAATCTTCTTCAGGGGTATCTCCTTGCCATCAGACCGGGAAAACCGGCCGAGAATGATGGCCGCGATTTCGGAGAAACAACCCCTTAAGCGGAGATGCTGAAACATACGATCCAACCGATAGGGTTCTTCTCCGCAATCTTCCAGGAAGAGAATGGCGCGGTCCCAAACCGGTTCATAAGGGGTCCCAATCAGATGGGTTATCAAGGTCAGATTTCCGCCGATTAAAACTCCTTCGGTACTGCGCGCAATCACGGCCTTTCTTTTGTCCAAAGGGAGCTCGATCTGGTAATGGCCTTTCAAAACTGCTTGTACACTGGATTTGGTGAATAAGTTCGAGCGGGGCAGGGTAGTGACCATCGGGCCATGAAAGGTCATCAAGCCGATCTTTTTCCATAAGGCCAACAGCAAGGCGGTGATGTCGCTGAAGCCCATGACTAATTTGGGGTTCCGTTTGATCTCCTGGTAATCCAAAAGGTCTAAGATCCGCATGGCCCCGTAACCGCCTCTGGAGCACATTAGAGCCTTTATGTCCGGATCGGTCAAGAGAGCATGCAGTTCATCGGCCCGTTCCTGGTCGGTTCCGGCCAGATATCCCTTTCGGCTGATCCTCTTTCGACCCAAAACCACTCGGAATCCCCAATCCCGAAGCAGTTCAATTCCTTTTCGCAACGCTTGGTCGGGATAGGGACTGGCCGGAGTCATTACCCCGATTTGATCACCCGGTTGCACAAAAGGCGGAACGATTAGGTTTTGTTTATTCATGGCGGCCATAGTACCCAAAGATCCCCTTACTTTTCTTCCAATATTTCCAAAGAGACGCGGTCCCCAAACCGGTCTTGGAGACGTTGTCGGATCCGCCCTATCAATTCCAGGGAATCGCCTTCCACGATCAGTTGCCCTTCATCAAAAACCTTCAAAAAACCCTCCGGCTTGATGGCGGCGATGATTTCTTTGGGATCAACCGTCACCCACCCCTTCATCCGGGAGAGAAGCTCTTCCCCTTTAAACGGCCGTTCTATGGTCAAATCAACAGTGCGATACTTTCCTTCCCAACCGATAACCGCCGGCTGGACTAAGATCGGAGATACGGCATCTCCCATAGCCGCACACTGCAGCCAAAGCCTGGCCCGAATCATACTCTCTACCTCTTATAATTTATAACCGAATTTCCTCAAAATATCTTTTCGCCAGGCCCGGCCTTCTTCTCCTTCCACGCCCTTGGGAGAAAAACCGTCCACCACCCCCAATACACCCCGCCCCTGTTCGGTTTGGGCTAAAACGACTTCTACCGGATTGGCGGTAGCGCAATAGATCGAACAGACTTCCGGACAATTTTTAACCGCATTTAAGACATTAATAGGGAAGGCCCCCCGCAGGAAAATGTAAAAGGTATGGCCCGCCCCGGTCTTGCGGGCACTTTTGACGGCGGCCTCTTCCAGTTCAGGGTCATTCCCAAGGGCCCGGACCAGGCACTCGCCTGATGCCTCACAAAAAGCCAGCCCAAACTTAATCCCCGGCACGGACCCGATTAGAATCTCATAAAGATCTTCTACCGTCTTAATAAAATGGCTTTGCCCGAAGATTATGTTGGCCCCTTCCGGGATCTCCAGTTTTTCAATAATCAGTTCCATGATCTTTCCCTCTAATCGAGTAATACTTAATGAACCATCCTCACGTTACGTTCAAATCTTCCGGCGCATCATTCACGGGTTATCCAAAACACCCCTTATTTTCCTCGACAATTCTGAAACCGTATAGGGTTTTTGGATAAAAGCATTACAGCCCTTTTCCAGCAAAGTAGTGGCTTGACCATCGATACTATAGCCGCTGGAGAGAAGCACCTTCACCTGAGAATTAACCTCTTTAAGACTATCATAGGTTTGACTTCCTTTCAAGTCGGGCATGATCATATCTAAAAGAACTAGGGCGATGGCCTCGTGCTTTTCCCGGAAGATCGCAATGGCTTCTCGGCCGTTATTGGCTGAAAGGACGCTATATCCCAGACTCTCCAAAATCTCTCTGGTCACCAGAAGAACCACTTCTTCATCATCCACCAAGAGAATCGTTTCCCGCCCTTGTGTCATTTCTTCCTCAGGTTCTTCTTCTCCAAGAGTTTCTTTGTCTGAAGCCGGAAGATAGATTGAAAAAGTGCTGCCTTCTCCCGGACGGCTTGAGGTAAAAATATTCCCGCCATGGCTCTTAATGATACCATAAACCATGGCCAAACCCAACCCCGTTCCCCGGCCCAGTTCCTTAGTCGTATAAAAAGGCTCGAAGATTCTGTGAATAATCGCCTCATCCATACCTTCTCCAGTATCCCGGATGGAGATTTTGACATAATTCCCAGGTTTGGGCTGATCGGAGCCGAAAGAACTAAAGACAACATTTTGCGTCTCCAGAATAAGGGCCCCCCCTCCAGGCATAGCCTGCCAGGCATTCACAAACAAATTTAAAAAGGCCTGCTCGATTTGCCCTTGATCAACCTCTACGGTCCAGAGATCTTCTTGAAATCGGCGGAAAATATGGATCTCTTTTCTAGTCCTCCCGAACATCTCCGAAGATTTTTTAAGAATGATATTGATATCCTTGGGTTTCACCTCATATTTCCCCCCTCGGGCGAATCCCAGTAACTGTTTGGTCAAGTCCACCCCGCTCTGCACCTGTTTATTGATGCCGATTAATTTTTCATAAAACGGATGGTCCTCGTTAATCTTCAGGAGGATCAGCGAGGTATAACCCTGAATCCCCGTCAGCAGGTTGTTAAAGTCATGGGCAATGCCGCCGGCTAAAGTCCCGATGGCCTCCATTTTTTGGGCATGCCGCAACTGGACTTCCAGTAATGATTGTTCGGTTATATCTCTGAGGATCCCGACTAGCCTGACCACATTTCCTTCCGGATCAAAATTGGGAGCTCCGCTGGCGCTGAAAATACGTTCTTTCCCGTTTTTCGATAAAAACGTCCCGACCGTTTCGCGGATGATCTTCTTTTCTTCCCAGATGTCGTTGAAGAGTTGTTTAAATTTTTTAGAATCGTCTTCTTTGATAAAATCAGTAAATTTTTTCCCGAGGACCTCCAACGGTGAATAACCCAGAATCTTCTCCCAGGCAGGATTGACATAGGAAAAGAGACCTTCTTTATTCAGCATATAAACGATATCCGGGGTGTTTTCACTTAAGGATCGGAAGCGTTCTTCGCTTTCCCGGATCTTTTTATAGAATTCCGTGTTATTGAGATTAATGGCGATTTGAGGAGCGATACCCATTAACAGACTCAAATCACTTTGGGTTAACGGTCTTTTGGAGGTCAAATTATCCACCAGCAGAATTCCCAGAGATTCATCCTTATAAACGATAGGCACACAAATAAATGAACGGGTGCCCGCCCGGCGGAGAAATTCCATACTTTTAGCCGAAAGCCTTTTTTCCATTTCTTCCATGTCGTCGATTAAAAAGGGAATCTGTTTTTTAAAAGATTCTACGGCCACCCCTTTGGATTCGGGATTATCCAACCTAAATTCAACCTTTCTAAAATAATCCTCATCCAACTGATCGTATCCGAAGCCGGTCACAAACTGCAAAAGGGTTTTTTCTTTATTGGCCAGGAGGATCATGCCCCGATCAAAATCCAGCCGTTTACTGATGGAATCCATAATAGCCCGAAGAGAGGCATCAACATCCAAAATCATTGAAAGGGTTTGACCGATTTCCTTAATCAATAAAACCTCATTAAAGCGCCGGTTGGCTTCGTTTAATAAGGTTTGGGTGGTTTCACTTTCGGTGGTAATGTTTTCAATCAGTTCCCTCTTTTCAAAATAGTCCGAAAGGATGATGATTCCCAAATTAAGTACGATGCCGATTTTAAGCAGCCACATCCAAACGGGGAAAGAAAAAATAAAATAGGATATCAAAAGAAGCAGACTATTCACCGGAAAACTGTAGTTTCGGATCAGCTTCCAAATATAAGACGGGGTCTTTTCCCAGGAAACAATATATTTACAGAAATCCCCTCCTTTATGGATACAGACCGGGTGTTCCACATGAGCGAATTTTCTAGTGTATAGTTTGGTCAGGGCTTCGAACATACCGATACGGTTTTCACACTGAAATCCCTTCTCTCTTACCCCCTTGTGAATCTTAACAAGCAACTCGACCTTACGTCCTTTAAGTTTTTTTACTGTATAGATATTGGCCCGAGTCAATTTCGCAGCAATTTTTTCAGCCACAAGATAACTCATGTAGGGTCCTAGAAATCCCAAAATATATTTCCTTATCGGCCCCAATGCTTTGGCATTTATGGAGAATCGTCCAACTTCTCTAGATATTTTGGGATTTCCTGTAAGCTGCTCCATTATCTCATGGAAGCGGTCAACTTGTTGCTGCGACAGCCACTGACCACTTTCTTCGATTTCGTAGGATTCTATTCCCGCATATTCCAATATATCGTTGGGATCCAACTGAGGATAATATTTCCGGAGATATTCGATATAATTTTTTATAAGACGACTATTGTAGAGGAGAACGTCTTCTGATCTAATTTCAGGATTACTCAATTAGCTATCCCTTTAATTCTAAAATTATTGTCCGGTGACATCCAAGTGTTCAACTCTGACCGCTTCCGGTCCCAGGTAGCTTTCTCTTTGAACGATTCTGTTTGAAAAATAAGCCCGCTGAAAAGCTTTTTGCATGGATCCAGATACAGAACCGCCTTTAATGGCCGTCTTCTTTCCATGTTGATGGAAATACCCGCTTCGAATTTCCCCTGAAAAGGCCCCGGTAATCGGATTAGGCTCAAAGGTAGAGAATCTCAACAAATGGAAACAAGGACCTTCGGCTAAAAAAGACTCTAATGAATGCAACCCGCGGCCCACCTCCAAGTTGGCAAGCTCGCCGGTCGCCTCTTCTTTCAAATAATCGGCATATCGTTTGTTATTCAACCGCCTTCTAAAAAAATTGTTCTGGATAAACTCAACACGTCGAAGAGGCAAACCGTTATTATCAAAAGCACGACTGGCCGTCCCTCCGGTGAGACTTGGGTTGCTGGTTAGGTTGAGAGCCTCCCCCCTAAGGTCATCGATTATCGGCTTATTGATGATCATTTGAGACCAATTTTGAAAACAGGCCGGACCGGAAGCTTGATGAACAAAAAAAGAAAAGAGCGTATCCAGGGCCTCATCGGAGAAAATAACAGGATAAGATCCGCTTTGAGGCAGGCTGGCATCTTGGGCCTCCCTAGCGAATTGGGCATACTGCCTAACCATGTCGGCCAGGCGTAGATCTTTGTAGAAACGCGCCCTTCGCGTTCCCTGGCTCTCTCCATCCAAACATTGACCGCTTTCTGCCAACAATATAAAATCAACTAAAATTTCGCTAAAGGCGGCTTCCCGTTCCAGTCCATTGGAGTTCATCAGGAAAACCTCTTTGTCCTCAATAAATATTTCTGCCGAACTTCGTTTGACCTTTTCTAAAGACACCTCTAGGAAATCTTCCTGGATTCGATCCAACCAGATCAGCGGTTGTTCCTGTATATCCGGATCAACGGTTTGAATGTTGTCATAGTTCAAGCCTTTTTCAGGCAAATAAAAAACCGGATTTTTCACCAAAGAAGCCATCTCTAATGCTGAAGCCAGCTTCTCTTGGTAATCGTCTCCTTTCGAAACAGCAACAGTGGATTCGCCTAAAATTTGTTGCCCCTGCCAAACCTGTTCCCTATATAGGGTTATTTGAAATTTTTCGGTCTCAACGAGCCGTTGAGATTCAATTTGATCAAAAATCAAATACCGTTGAAAGCTTTTCTTCCTTAACCGGCGGATCTCCCAGGATGAGACCCCTTGAAGTGTTTGAATGATCTTTTGAATTTGCTGTACGGTCATAAAGACATCTTTAATAAAAAAAGGTTAACGACCGATTCAATTCCCTACGAACAGACACAAAACTCCCTCTTCGGGGTTCAATGCTATGAAGATTTCATTCTTAGGGTTGATGACCAGGATTTGCTGCAAGACAACTATTATATTGTTATTAATTAAGATAATTAAGAGGTCGTTGTCAATAAATAACTATATAGGATTATTGGTGATATTCATCAACGGCCGAATCCCGAAACCTTGGCGTTCTTCAGGAAGCAATAAAAGAGACAGAATCCTATATCTAGAAAAGTTATAAATGAAAAATATTTTCCCTATTCGATCTCATTTGGAAAATTAATCATGGATAAACTCTGCCTCATGTCATTTCTCCCGGTTAGGTGTGTCCTTTTCCATCCCCTTTAGTACTTTCTCATTGAAAGTGCTTGTATTACTAATTTGTTTATTATAATAAGATCAGAAAATGAATTAGCGAGAACCCATTTATTATGAAAAAACTCTTATTAATAAATCCAATGGGCCGGCGAAGTGGGTTGTTGTTGAGTAAACACTCTTCTTTTGCTCCGCTAAGCCTCGCATATATAGCCGCCGTCACCCCTTCTCACTGGGATATTAAAATACTAGATGAAACAACAACGCCTTTTATTTTTGAGGAAGCAGACTTGGTAGGTATTACGGGGTTTACCAGCAATATTACCCGGGCCTATGAGATTGCCCAGCTATATAGGGCTAAAAAGATAAAAGTGATTTTGGGGGGCATCCATGCTTCGTTGTTGCCTGAAGAAGCCTTACAATATGGAGATGCCGTTGTCATAGGAGAAGTGGAAGGGATTTGGGGGCAAGTTATCCGGGACTTTGAGAACAACTGTCTCCAATCAAAATATTTGGGCCCAAAAATTGACTTGTCGCACAATAGTATTCCTCCACGCCGGGATTTAATTGATCCGGGTTACGTCTGGAACTCAGTTCAAACATCTCGAGGATGTCCTTTCAACTGTTTTTTTTGTTCAGTTTCAAATTATTTAGGTCAAGATTACCGTCAGCGTAATTCAAAGGATGTACTTAATGAATTAAATCAAATTGAAGGGAAATTTATTGCCTTTTTAGATGACAACCTCATCGGTCATAGCCCCGAACATCGTAATAGAGCTAGAGATATTTTTAGGGGTATGATAACCCAAGGCGGCAATAAAAAATGGTGGATGCAAACCTCGATAAATGCCATAGAAGATGAAGATCTCATTAGATTAGCGGCCCAAGCTGGATGCCTTTTCGCCTTTATGGGGTTTGAAACAACAAATCGGGAGATGTTGTCTCAGATGAAAAAGCGGATAAACCTCAAGGTGGGGACAAATAAATACAAAAAAGTGGTCGATACTTTTCACAAATATGGGATAGGGGTCTATGGCGCTTTTATAATAGGAATGGATGAAGAATCTCCTGCCTATTATGAGGAGATGGCTGAGTTTTTAATCCATTCCGGGATGGACATAGTACAGATCAGCATATTGACTCCTCTTCCCGGCACAAGATTATTTAAACAAATGGAGAGTGAGGGGCGTTTGATTTATAAAAACTTTCCTGAAGATTGGGAGAAGTATCGATTCTCGTATGTTGTTCATGAACCAAAGGGACTGGAAGAAGAAACAATTTATCGAGGGGACAATTTCATTAAAGAAAAGCTCTACTCTTTTCCAACCTATCCTTATCGCCTTTTAAAATCCTTCATTAATTTAAAAGGTGGGGGAAATTTTTATATTACAAAGAAATATAATCAGGCCTTAAAAAAAGGGTGGGAAAATTCCCATTATTTCTCAAAATTTCCCCATAAGCTATAATTTGATGGGAATGATTTTCAAGACCGTCATTCAACTCAATGGTTCCAAAGAAAATCTCCACATATTCTAAAAAAAAATTGCCCCTTCAAAATCTCAAATGAACATCGCCGGCCAGAAAGGTTTCCCGGCGGCCGTCCTTCAAGCGAAGAATCAAACCGCCCTGTTCATCAATGCCCAGGGCCTCACCGGTCCAGGTTGCTTGATTATTAATCAGAGTAACGGTGCGCTGGGTTACTAAAGAGTATCGGTCCCACTCTTCCCGCAAAAAGCCGATCCCCTCTTGTTTGGTTTTTTGATAAGCGGTGTCTCCATATTCCAAAAAGCGGGTCAGGAGATCAAGGCGGGAAATTTTTCTCCCGGCCTTTTTTAAGATACTGGTGGCCGGCATTCCACCCGGCGGGGGTTCAGATGGAGACCAATGACAATTTACTCCAACTCCGACAATCATATACTCAATCCGATCCGGGTCGGTAGTGAATTCGGTTAGAATCCCGGCGATTTTTTCCCCCTCAACATAGAGGTCATTGGGCCACTTGATGCGGACATCGATTCCGGCAATCTCCTTGATGGCCAGACAAAGGGAAACCGATGCTAAAACGGTACCGAAGAAGGCCTGCTGGGGCGGCCAATCCGGCCTGAGGATTAAGGAAAAAAGAAGATTTTTCCCGGCCGGAGACTGCCAAAGACGTTGCAAACGCCCCTTCCCTTTTTCCTGATATTCCGCTACTACCACAGTACCGTCGACCGCCCCATCAGCAGCTAGAATTTTTGCCTGAATATTCGTTGAATCGGTTCGCAGGAAATGAGTAATGTTTTTCCCCAGCACCTGGGACTTCAATCGATAGCGAAGCAAGTCGGGAAATAAAATATCCGGAAGGGTTTTCAAAAAATATCCTTTCCCCGGGCGTGATTCGATCTGATAACCGTCCCGTTTTAAATGACCGATGATTTTCCAGATCGCCGGCCGGGAGACCGCCAAGTTCCGGGAAAGGCTCTCTCCGGAGACCAAATCACCTCTTACTAAGGCCCTTAAAATGGATTCTTTTAAATTCCGACCGGATCGTTCAGGGTATTCCATTAACAACCAGGGGATGAAAGCCCAAAAGGGGATAAAAATAATTTTACTTTTTCAGGAAGTCTCGAACCACTTTGATGGCACAAAATTCTCCGCACATCGTACAGACCTCGGACTCGCTGGGCAGACTTTCGGCTCTCACCCGTCTGGCTTTCTCCGGGTCCAGGCAAAGGGATATCTGTTTTTCCCAATTCAAGGCCTTGCGGGCCAGGGCCATTTGACGGTCCTGCTCCCAAGATTTACCCCGGCCTCGAGCCAAATCCGCGGCATGGGCCGCAATCCGTGAGGCGATGATTCCCTCCCGGACATCCTCCGCTGTTGGGAGTTTGAGGTGCTCGGAAGGAGTAACATAGCAAAGAAAATCCGCTCCGGCCATTCCGGCTACGGCCCCGCCGATGGCACAGGCGATATGATCATATCCAGCAGCAATATCGGTAACCAAAGGACCAAGGACATAGAAGGGTGCTCCTTTACAGAGCTGTTTCTGCAGCAGGATATTGGCCTCAATCTGATTTAGAGGCACATGGCCCGGACCTTCGATCATTACCTGAACACCGGCCTCCAAAGCCTGGTCCCGCAATTCACCCAGGTGGATGAGCTCCTGGACCTGCGCCCGGTCGGTGGCATCGGCCAGACATCCGGGCCGAAGCCCGTCACCCAAGCTCAAGGTCAAATCATATTTTCGGGCCAATTCCAACAGGCGGTCGTATTGATCAAAGAGGGGGTTTTCTTTTTGATGGTAAATCATCCAGGTGGTTAAAAAGGCCCCGCCCCGGCTGACGACATCGGTAATGCGCCCCTGACGTTGCAGCCTTTCCAGAGAGGAGAGCGTCACTCCGCAATGCACGGTAATGAAATCAACGCCGGCCCGGGCCTGATCCTCAATCACCTCGAAGAGTTTATCGGCCGTCAGGTGGATGATTGCTCCCTTTTCTTTTACCGTTTCCACGACGGCCTGATAGATCGGAACCGTTCCGAGGGGCAAAGGAGACTCGGCGATCAGGGCACGCAAAATGGCTTTTAAATCTCCGCCGGTACTCAGGTCCATAACCGTATCGGCTTTGGCCTCGACACAGATTTTGAGTTTTATTAGTTCCAGATCAAGGTCGGTCTGATCGGAAGAAGTCCCGATGTTAGCATTCACCTTGATCGAGAGCCCCTGGCCGATTCCCACCGGACGAGCCTTCTTTTTCTCCGAATTAGCGGGAATGACCACAAGTCCCTTGACCAGGCCTTCCTGAATCTGTTCCGGGGACAGACCTTCTTCTCTGGCCACTTCCTGCATTTCAGGGGAGATATCCCCTTTTCTTGCGACATCAATTTGCGTCAACGCCCTACCTCTTTCTTTGTGATGAATTCGCTAATAGTCACTCTAAACCTCAAAGGGTCATTCCGGCGAAAGCCGGAAAGAAACCTCATTAATTCGAATACCCTTGGACCCCGGTTTCCACCAGGGTAACGATTTTTCGAGTTCATCTTTATGTAAAATTGTGTTGGTCTTTTCTCATCTCCCTATATAACCAGGCATAGGGATTGGTCGGCCCTTTACCTTGTCCTATGGGAACAGCCCCGGCAATAGATTTTGTAATAAAATCTTTGGCCTTTTCTACCGCCTCTATCAAAGGAAAGCCTTGCCCCCAAAACGTCGTCAAGGCCGCAGAAAGGGTGCAGCCCGTGCCGTGGGTATTGGGGTTCTCTATTCGGGGATGCGTGAAGGTCTTAAAGGCCGTTCCATCATAAAAAAGATCCGCCGGCTCTCCGGCCAAATGGCCTCCTTTAATCAGGACCGCCCCGCCGGTCTTGGCTTTGAGGATCTTGGCCGCTTTTTTCATGGTGGTTAGATTTCGAACCGAAAATCCGGCTAATGCCGAGGCTTCGGAGAGGTTCGGCGTGACGATCCCGGCCAAAGGGATCAGTTCTTCTACCAGGGTTTTTACGGCGGCTTGTTCCAGTAAGGGAAACCCACTTTCGGAAATCAGAACCGGGTCGAGAACCAATTTTTTAATTTGAAATGTTCTTATCGTTCGGGCTGTCAGAGTGATAATCTTTGCCTTGAGCAGCATGCCTGTTTTTGCGGCCTCGATGGGGATATCCGTCAAGACCGCCTGAAGCTGTTTTCGGACAAAGGAGACTGGTATGGGAAAGACCCCTTGGACTCCCTGGGTATTCTGAGCGGTCAAAGCCGTAATGACCGAAGTCCCATATCCTCCCAATAGGGCAATGACCTTTAAATCGGCCTGGATACCCGCCCCACCACTGGGATCCGAGCCGGCTATGGTCAAAATGCGTGCTTTAATAACCCCTCCCATAAAAAAACAGGCCATACCCGAAGGGATGGCCTGGATGCAGAGAGATTCATTTCATAATTTTTAGTACAATAAAGACGATCCGAAAAAGCTGTTCCGGATGGACTAAAACATTTTGAAACGGGGTGATTATTTCCCTCTCTTCTTACGCTGATGTCGGGTCTTCTTCATTAGCTTTTTGTGCTTGTGCTTCCGCATTTTTTTCCGTCTTTTCTTGACTACGCTACCCATCCAGTTCCCCTCTTGAGCAAATTCTGCAACAATAAATTTAAAAATAGTATTTATAGCCGATTTGTTTTGGTTTAGCAAGCAAAATAATTTATCAAATAACCTCTTGACAATACTCCCTATTTTATTACAAGATACCTATCCAGGGAAGATGACCGAAAGGAGCCCTGAAAATGGCAACAGCAAAAAAGCCGGCAGCCAAACCCGCTGCCAAAAAAGCCTCCCGGGTTGGGGCCAAATATGCCTGCACCGACTGTGGGTTGGTGGTTACGGTTGATCAGGATTGCGGTTGTGCCGTCTTCGACTTGATTTGCTGTGGGTCACCGATGAAGAAAAAACGGGCGGCCTGCAAAAAATAATAGTCCGCAGAAGTATTAAAGAATTAAAGTAATCCCGCCCGTTCTTCTACCGGCTTGGAAATGGATGCTCTTTCCAAGGAAGGATAGTATCGTTCCCAATATGGGGAAGAATATAAGGCGACCCGTCTCCGGGTAGATGTTTGACAGGAGTTAACATAGAAAGACATGAAACCAGAAGCTCTTGCCCTGATGGAATTGACTAAAGAACCCAAAATTGCCTATTTTTCAATGGAAATAGGCATACATAATGCCATTCCGACTTTCAGCGGAGGATTGGGAATCCTGGCCGGCGACACCATTAAATCCGGTGCCGATCTTAATCTTCCCATGGTAGCGGTGACCCTGATTTATGAAAAGGGTTATTTCCGCCAGGAATTGGATAACCAAGGCCAACAGATCGAGCACCCGGTTGTTTGGGACCCGAGCAAATACATGACCCTCCTTTCCCCAAAGATCACCGTGGAAATTGAAGGCCGGAGGGTCGTTGTTCAGGCCTGGTATTATACCGTAAAAAGCTTCACGGGAGGAGGAATACCTGTCTTCTTTCTGGATACCGATATTGCTGAAAACGCCCCGGAAGATAGAGAAATCACCTCCTTCCTCTACGGGAAAGACCAGTCCTACCGTCTAAAACAGGAAATTGTTTTAGGGATCGGCGGGGCACGGCTGCTCAAGAAACTCGGCTTCGAGGTAAAAAAATATCATTTAAATGAAGGGCACGCCAGCCTCTTGACCCTGGAACTGCTCCACCAATTTCAAAAACCGATTGAAGAGGTCTGGGATGAAAAACTGGTTTGGGATGTGGAGCGGGTCAAAGAACTCTGCGTTTTTACTACCCATACCCCGGTGGAAGCCGGCCATGATCGCTTTTCCTATGATTTAGTCCAGAGGGTCCTTGGAGAATTCATCCCTTTGGACGTCCTCAAAGGCCTTGCCGGTCAGGAGGCTTTGAATATGACCCTCCTGGCCCTCAACTTAAGCGAATTTATTAACGGTGTGGCTAAAAAGCATGGAGAAGTCTCCCGAACTATGTTTCCCGGGTATAAGATTAACGCCATTACCAACGGGGTTCATTCGTATACCTGGACCTGCGACAGCTTTAAGCGGCTCTATGACCAATATTTACCCGGATGGGCCAATGAACCGGAAGTCTTTGTCCGCATCGGCAGGATCCCCGATTCCGAAATCTGGGAAGCCCATATGGAGGCCAAAAAAAACTTATTCACTCATATTCGCGAAGCCACCGGGGTTGAGATGAATCCGGACATGTTAACTTTCGGCTTTGCCCGGCGGGCAACCGCTTATAAACGGGCCGACCTCTTATTCCAGGATCCGGACCGGTTGATGGCCATCGGAGCAGGCAAAATCCAGATCATCTATGCCGGAAAGGCCCATCCCAATGATGGACCCGGAAAGGCCATGATCGAACATATTTTTTCATTCAAGGAAAAACTCAAAGACAAAATTAATCTTGTTTATCTGGCCAATTATGACATGGACCTGGCCTTGAAGCTTGTTTCCGGGGTGGATGTCTGGCTGAATACGCCGCTCAGACCGCGCGAGGCTTCGGGCACCAGCGGAATGAAGGCGGCTCATAACGGGGTGGTGAACTTCAGTGTCTTAGACGGCTGGTGGATCGAAGGTCATATTGAAGGGTACACCGGCTGGTCCATCGGTCCCAGTCCGACAGAAACAAGATTGGTCGATGGATTTGACAACGTTGATGCAGAGGATCTGTACCAAAAGCTTGAGCAGATTATTATCCCTGCTTTCTACAACGAGCGGGGGATCTGGGTCCGCATGATGCAAAACGCCATCGGTAAAAATGCCTATTATTTCAATAGCCATCGAATGATGCGGCGTTATGTGACCGAGGCCTATATTCGCTAGAAAGGTGTGGGGGTTTCTCCTCCTTCACTTTTTTTTAAAAGACATCGCTTTTGAGATGACGAGCCGTTGCAGGCAGATCCGGCGCAGACTCATGGTTGGAATTATTGATCTGCGGGCATCCCCGGCATAGGACCGGCTCACAACAGCGATTCAATGCCCAGCAAGCGGTAGAACCCGCTGCTGAAGCGGCGCCAGGCGCTGGCATCGGGCTCGCTGGTGCCGCGCCATGGTTGGCCCTTGCGCAGGCCGTTCCAAACCAGCCGCTGTCCGGCAGGTTTCTCCGGGTCCAGCGTCAGCCGCCAGCTGTGCGTTGCGTCCAGATCGCGCTCCAGGGTAGCCAAAACCTGACCGGCCAGGGCCTCACTCTCGATCATCACGCCAGCTTCGGTGTTCAGATGCCGCGAACGCGGGTCAAAGTTGGCACTGCCTATCCACAGTCGCTGGCGGTCATAGACCGCCACCTTGGCATGGAGTGCGGATTCCGAGCGCCCCTTGCGCAAACGATGGCCGGCCGCGGGGGTCGGGCGCGGCGCATCGTGCCGGTATTCGTACAGTTCCACCCCGCCGGCCAATAACGCTTCACGATAAGGCGCATAGCCCGAATGCACAGGCACCACGTCGGTGGCCGCTAGGGAATTGGTCAGTACCCGCACACGCACACCGCGTGCCGCCACCTGGCACAGAACCTCCACACCGCGCTCCCCCGGCACGAAATAGGCCACGGCATAGGTAATCTCGCGCTGCGCCTTCTGGCGAGCAATGGCGTGCACGCGCGCCACCTCTGCCGAGGATTTGGCTGCCCCTTCGGCCTGCCGGATTGGCGGTTCGCCCACCGCACGTGCCGGCGCCCAGATCAGCCCCTCGCCGGAAAGCACTCGCTGCCGGAACTCTGCCTGGCGCCGCCGGTACTCTTGATGCGATCCGAAATCGGCAGTGGTCGCCCGCCAAGCCGCCAGCGCATCGTTCGTGGTGGCGCTGGGCGAAACGCCGAAGGCGGCCACCGGCACGACCATGGGGCTGTTCCAAAAACTGTCAAAGATAGCAGCCGCTTCGCGCACCACCGGGCCGGTGGCCAGCATGTCGGCATCGCGGAAGTTGGACTCGCTCTCACCCTCGAAATAATGGTTACCGATGTTGCGCCCGCCGACCACGCCCATCTGGCCGTCGACCACGAAAATCTTGTTGTGCATGCGGTGACCCAGCCGGCTGGGCCGCATCATCAACTGTAGGGCACGCGGCCAGAGACGATCCGGGTATGGGTTGAATACGCGCACTTCGACATTGGCATGGGCGTCGATGCGTGACAGCGTCACGTCGTCGAAGCCGATCAGATAGTCGTCCAGGAGGATGCGCACGCGCACCCCACGGTCAGCCGCGGCCAACAGCCGTTCGAGCAGGAAAAAACCCGTGTCGTCGGCGTCAAAGATGAAATACTGCAGGTCGATGGATCGTTCGGCCGCGTCGATCAGCGCCGCACGCGTCAACAAAGCGCTGACGCCGTTGTTGAGCAGGCGAAAGCCGGACTGCCCGGCATGCCGCTGCTCGCCCGCCGCATGAGCGCGTCCCAGCATGGTCTCCAGCGGTCGGTCGAAGGCCTGCGCAGGCACCACGGCATGGTCCTGGCGGATCCCCGCGCAGCCGGCCAGCAGCACGAAGGCCACACCCAGGACAGACAACAAGAGCCGATGCGGCATCATCTTTATCTCAGATCCTCCTTTGCAGTAGCGGTCGTTCGTACAATATAGTTGCCGGCTCGCTTATTGCTGTTGCTGTCGCACATAATAACTCGACCAAATGGAATGGCATTAGCAAGGGAGAAATTACTTACTTCCCAAACTGAACAAAATTACTACCACCAATAACAACCGAAAGATCCTTACATGGCAGGGACCATGGATCATCATCAATAGAATAACAATGGGTGCAATAAAGGGATAGACAATTAGTAATCACCCTATTAGGACATTCGTCTACCGGCCAAGTACACGAACGCGTTTGCCAGCCAATAACATCCACATAACAAGCAATATTACCTTTATCGGGATGATATAAACTTATAGAAACATGGCAATCATCACTGCCGTTATTTATAACGGTGACATTTCCTGAATACAAAGGGAGGCACTGAAAGAAGACCGCACCTGCGACAACTAATATTAAAATAATCTTATTCATTAACGGCGACATTTTCATAAATATCCTCCTTTAATAATAAGACATAACTTTTTTTAAAGAAAGTATAAAAAGACAAAAATTCGAAGTCAAGGAGAAAAGAAGGTCAAGAAATGGAGAAAAAGGAAGTTCTCAAAGGGAAACAAAGAGCGGAGAAGATATCCCATAAATTGATCTGAAAATAGGCAAAGAAATTTGATATTATCTTTACCGGTCGGGTAATCTGGAAAAACATCCGAAGCCGGAAAGGCTTCCTCATAATCGGGAGGCAGGGAGTCCGAGTCGTCTATCTGAAGTTCAATAGTTATTGGTTTGGGTGGTTTTCATTTAATGCTGCGTTTAAAGCTTTGCAAAGGCCTGAGGTCTCAGGTCAGGAGTACGCCGCTAATGGTCTCATACAGCAAGCAGTTGACCGGCTAAGAAAAGAGTCGGCCCAAACGAGAGGTTGGTTTTTTAGCCTCCAGTTCCTCAAATTCCCGCAAAAGCTCTTCCTGTCTCTTGGAGAGGTGGGTCGGGATTTTAACGCTGATCTGGATCAATTGATCGCCCTTACCGGAGCCCCGCAGCCGCGGGAAGCCCTCTCCTTTCAGGCGCAGGGTCTGCCCGTTTTGCGTCCCTTTGGGAATAGAAAGTTTTTTTGGATTATTCAAGGTCTGGATCTCGATTTCCCCTCCCAAGGAGGCCTGGATCATTGAAATCGGAATGGAACAAACCACATCATCCCCGTCCCGATGAAAGAAATCGTGCTCTTCCACATAGACCACCACATAAAGATCCCCCGATTGCCCTCCGTTAACTCCTCCCTCACCTTGTCCTCGGAAACGCAGGCGGGAGCCGTTGGAAATCCCCGGCGGGATCTTCAAGGACAAGGTCTTGGTTTGCTCGACCCGCCCCTGACCTCGACAGAATAGACAGGGATTGTTGATAATTTGCCCTTGACCATGGCACCGGGGACAAGGGGTGCTGATGCGGAAAAAGCCTTGACTTTGTACGACCTGGCCACGTCCGCCGCAGGTAGGACAGAACTCCGGTCTGGTCCCCGGCTCCATACCGTTCCCATTACAAACGGAACAGGTTTCCAGACGAGGGATTTTAATCTCCATCTCCTTGCCCTTAGCGGCTTCCATAAAGGTAATGGAAAGATCATAGCGTAAGTCGGCCCCTTCTCTGGCCCTTGATCCGCCCCCCCGCCCCTTTCGACCCATGCCGAAAAAGTCTTCAAAAATATCTCCAAAGCTGGAAAAAATATCCTCAAACCCGCCAAAGCCGCTAAAGCCGGTACTCTGCAAGCCCTCATGACCGAAGCGGTCATAGAGATCCCGTTTTTGAGGATCATGCAAAACCTCATAAGCCTCCGCCGCTTCCTTAAACCGTTCTTCAGCTTCTTTATTACCGGGATTTCGGTCCGGGTGATATTTCAAGGCCATTTTCCGGTAGGCCTTCTTAATCTCCTCTCCGTTAGCCTGCCGGGACAGACCAAGGATTTCATAATAGTCTCTTTTGTTGTTGGGCATAAACTTCAGGACCTCATCATCTCTTGAATCTTAGCCGTCTGGTCTTCATCCCCAATCGCCTTGAAGGCCGTCAAGGCTTGCTGAAATCTTCCTTCCATCAGGGCCTTTTCACCAACCCTCTTCCAGGACTCTTCCGGGATGCTCTCTTTTAACAGCTTAGCGGTCTTTTGTAAAAGAAAAGGATCACCATCCTTAATACTTTGCTCCCGAACACGTCGAATCCCTTCGAGGTCCTGGGCCTTTTCAAAAAAATCGAGGGCATCGACCAGACGGGCTTCGGCCAGATACTCTCTTCCGTATTGGGATAGTTGATCATTTCCAATCTGGGGATTGTGCAGCAGATCTCTTTTTTTCAAACAACTTCTCATCTTGGACATTAGGGGCCTTTTTTAACCGGGGGCACTGAGACTTTTTCTTCCCACTCCTCCGGACCTTTCGGGATATTTTTTAAAACAGTTGGGGCCAGAAATATGGCCTCTTTATGCCGAGAGCTTTTGGCCCAAAGCCCTCTCCCTTGTTCTTCCTTTCCCAGGATCAAAGTTTCTTCCTTAGCTTCTTTCCCCTGAGAAGTGACCTTCATATGGACCCGGGAAGCCTTGAGCCCCAATCTGAAATCCTCAGTTCCCGATTCTCTGAATCCTATAGCCTGAAGCCGGAGCAGATCGGCAAGAAAATTTTCCACTTTCTCATTGCTCACTTTTATCTCCGGTGAGGCTTTTATTCGCCACCCTTTGGGGTCTTTCTCAAAAGTAATGTCTTTGTTATCCGTTTTTATGGCCAGGTTTTGAATCTGTTTCAGGTCCAAAGAAAAAACCCGTTTATCTCGCAGGGCAAAAAGATCCCGATCCAGTTCTTTAACGAGAAAATCTTCCAATAAGAAAAGATCCGAAGCTGCGGCGAGTTTCCCATACCGGGCCTTACCTACGGCTGTCTTTCCACCCAGATCCAACTCCGTCCATTTCCCTTCGGCTAAAAAGAAAATTCTTAAGTGGGGATCCTTTAGTCCGAAGGCCTTCAACTCTTGGCCGGCGAGAGGGAATTTCCCATCCGGTCTCAAGGCGGTCAAGGTCCGCAAGAACTCCTCCATCACCTTTGTATCCGCCGGCATTGTCATGGGATGGATAATCGACCAGCCCTCCTGCTTATTTACCTGAATCATCTCATCCCCTCGCTGCCAGCGGATTTCCAGGATCTTGGCCGGGTTGAGGTAGGGGAAGAGGCGGGGCGGTTTTGTTTCTTCCGGTTTTTTTGGAAAAAAAAACTCCGCCACTCCCCACAGGCCGCCGATAACAAAAAGAACAATCAGATAAATCCAGAGTTTTTTCTTCAACGAGCCTTTCTCCTTGACCTCCAAACCCGGATGCCTGCTCCAATGATCAAACCGGGAAGTAGGACAAGAGGAACGAGGAACAAAGCCAGGGCCTGATTAGAAGAGAGGGTTAAAGGGCGAACCGGGGTCTTGGCCGGACGAATGGCCATCAGTGCCTCCTCTTCAGTCAAATAATTTACCGAATTCAGAAAGAGATCCCCGTTCCCGGAGAGGTTGAAATATCCATTACTGGCAAAATCCGAATCTCCGAAAAGAAGTAATTGCCCTTTAGGGGCCTTTGGCTTGTTTTTCGAAGGCTCTTTCATGTCGAATTTTTTCTCAGTTGGTGATAATGTCGCTAAGAGACCCAGAGTCAAAGGGCCCTTTTGATCCTGACCGGAATCAAAGGTCGCCTGTCCTTTCCCAATCCCTTTTTTATTGAATTCGGCCCAGCTTCCTGTGGATGTCCGAACCAGGAGATCATATAAAACACCGGGCGGGGGGGGCTGAGCCGAGGAGATGGAACGGGCCGTCGGGAAAAAAGTGGCCACGTTGAAATTGGCCGTAATCGGATGTTGGCCGTAAGCCCCGGCCATCGGAATCAGGAAGTCTCCGCCAAAGACCCTGCTGATCTTATCGATGATCATATCCTCACCCAGGGTAATGCCTAAAGAGGCCAACCAATCTTTTAATCCCCCGTCCTGGTAAGGTTCCAACATTATTATCACCCGGCCTCCGTCTTGAAGGTATTTTTTCAAGGCTTCAATCTCTTCCGGAAACAGGGATTTCTTAGGACCGGCGATGACCAGGCACCGGGTTTCTTTGCTCAGGGCGGCTCCGGTCAAAAGGCTTCTTTCCTCGACCTGATAATTTTCTTTTTCCAATATCCCCCTGGCTAGGGAAAATCCTCCCTTTTGGGTTTCCTGTGTGCTTTTCTCTCCATGCCCGTAGAGGAAGACCACCTTTTTGGCCTTAGATTGGAGCAGACGGAGCAAGCCATTGGTAATCCCCTCCTCATCGGCCGTATTTACGGTTTGGATTTTCCCCCCCGACTCCAAGACAACCTCTCCATAGTTGCGTACCCCGTATTGCCTGGCCAGGGAAGGTTGCCGATCCGGATCTACCAATTGATAACGAATCCGGGGATTATAAGAACGATAGATCTCCAAAAGGCCTTGGGCCTTCTTGCCCCCAGGATTGGCTGTTTGAAAAAAGGCCGTGACCGAAACCTCCTGACGGATGTTTTTAACAATCTTTTGGGATTGATCGGAAATGGAATATTTTCGGCCTTCCGTCAGATCAAAACGGACAGGGAAGCGCTGAACCAGGAGACTGATTCCCACCAGGATGGCCAAAAAGACCAAGGTCAGGAGAGACAATAAAGACCCTTCCTTCCATTTATTGGCCTTTATTTCGGAAGGCATCTGTTTTCCCCATTTTTAAAAATCGTTTTCCTGGTCAATCGACAATCCCCAATCCGAAATCCGAAATCTAAAATTGATATCATCCCCGTAACTTTTGCGAATCCAGATAACGCAAAGTCAAAAATATAAAAAATAACGAAAAATTGATATAATACAGGAGATCCCGGCTATCCAGCACACCGTTCGAAAACGGTTCCAAATGATCCAGTAGGGAAAGATAATGGACCACCTTCCCGACACCCGGTCCGGCCACAGATCCGATCCAGCCGATAATCCAAAACATCAGCAAGGCACCGAAACCGATTACGGCGGCAATGATCTGATTTTGGGTTAAAGCCGAAGCCAGGAGTCCTAGGGAGACAAAACCGGCAACCAGCAGGATCAGCCCTAAATATCCTGTTAAGACCGGTCCCCATTCTATTTTTCCAAACCCGGCCAGCATGACCATATAACTGCCGGTAATGGTTAGTAAGATCACAAGGACCATTAGGGTCGCCAAATATTTTCCTAGAACAACGGCCACTTCCCGCAAGGGATAGGTCAGGAGGAGTTCAATGGTTCCGTTCTTCTTTTCCTCAGCCAGCAGCCTCATGGTCAATAAGGGAACGATCAGCAAAAGGATAACGCTCATATCATCGAACAGAGGCTTAACGACCATTTCATTCAAATTGACCTGGGCCCCCATCTGGGGATTTTGGGCCGCCTGAAAACTGATCAGGCTGAAATAAGCTACGGAGTTATAAAAAAAGTACCCGCTGAGGATCAGAAAGATGGTTCCGACGACATAGAAAATCGGGGAAGCGAAAAAGGCATACAATTCCCTTCTGAAAACCGCAACAAACCCTTTCATGCCTCTTCCCTTGTCTCCTCGGTAACCAGTTGAACGAAGACTTCCTCCAGGCTTAATTCTTGGCTGCGCATTTCCAGCAATCCCCATCCTTTTTCAACGATGGATCTAGCCAGTTCGGCCCGGATATCCTGATCCTTGATCATCTCTACCGCGTATCTTTCCGCATGTTCGTCCAAATGCTCCACCTGCAATACCCCGGGCAGGGCGGACAAAGTCTTTTGGACCTCTTCTTGCGGTCCGTGAACGGTCAAGTGAATCCTTCGCGAGGTCTGTAATTGTCTTGTCAGGGCATCGACGGCATCCGTGGCGATTATCCGGCCCCGGTTAACGATGATCACCTTCTGACAGACCTGACTGACCTCGGGTAAGATGTGCGTGCTTAAGATGATGGTCCGCTCTTGTCCTAAAGAACGGATCAGTTCCCGTATTTCCACCACTTGTGCGGGATCGAGCCCGATGGTCGGCTCATCCAGGATTAAAACCGGCGGATTATTTAAAAGGGCTTGAGCCAACCCGACTCTCTGCTTATAGCCTTTGGATAGATGGGCGATAATTCGATTTCGGACCTTTTCTAAGCCGCAGTCTCCGGTAACCTTATCGATGGACGTTTTGACCTTTCGGGAATCCACGCCTTTCGCCTGAGCGGCAAAAGATAGAAAGCGGTCCACGGTCATTTCCGAGTACAAGGGGACATTCTCCGGAAGATACCCCACCACCTCCCGGACCTTCATGGAATCCTCCAAGACATCCCAGCCGTTTACCCGAGCCCGGCCGGAAGTAGGCGGCAGGAAACAGGTCAATATTTTTAACGTGGTGGTTTTCCCGGCACCATTAGGACCCAAAAACCCGACGACTTCTCCTTGATGGACTGTAAAAGAGAGATTGGTTATGGCCGGCACTAAACCGTAGGTCTTGGTTAATTGTTCAACTTCGATCATCTTAAGTTAAAAAAGTCCGTTTTAGGCAACAGCTCACCCTTTCCCAGTTTTGGGCTGGATATTCAATAATCATTCGGCTCCAGGTTGTCAAGATAATCCTTGGGGATTTTTAGGACCTCTTTTAGGTAAAATATGGTAGAATGAGAATTTATTATTCATTGCGAAAAATCCTTTTTAGCCAATGACCAGCAATAAAATACCGATGGAATGTATATGGAAAATATCTATCAGGAAATCTTAAAGGAATTAGGTCAAAGTCGAGCGGTCATCCTGGCCACGATCATTCGGCAAAAAGGGTCCTCCCCCCGTTCTCAAGGCACCCAATTTATGATCCGGGCTGATGGGAGTTTTCAAGGAACCATCGGCGGCGGGCGTTTGGAAGCTGATGTCCTGGCTGAAGCCCCGAAAGTTTTTTCCGATCAAAAAAACAGGATCATATATTTCCGCTTAAAAGGGGAGGAAGTCGCCCAGACGGAAATGATCTGCGGGGGAGAAGTGGATGTCTACCTGGAACTCCTTTCTCCGCAGGAAAAGAGTCAACAAGAGGCAATCGGAAAAATTCTGGAGGCCCAACAAAAGGGAAGCCCCGGCTTAATTGCGACCCTTCTAGAAACAAACGAAACGAAAGGCCTGGAACCGAAAAAGATCCTCTTTGATCCGGAGGCCCCGGAAACCCTTAAGGATCTCCCCTGGGGAACCTCGATCATTTCTGAACTTCCTCCGACCCTGGCCGGCAATCGGACTTCCTTAATATCCGTCAGGATTAGAGAGGAAGAAAAGTTGGTCTTCCTGGAGCCGTTGATCATCCCTTCTACCGTTTATCTTTTTGGAGCCGGTCACATTTCATTGTCCCTCTGCCCCTTGGCTAAAATGGTCGGTTTTCGAGTTGTGGTCTTAGATGATCGGAGTGAATTCGCCAATATGCAACGTTTTCCTCTGGCGGACAAGGTAGAGGTCCAGCCCTTTGAAGTCATCCTTCAAAATTATACTTTCGGCCCTAATGCCTTTATCGTCATCATCACCAGAGGACATCTCCATGACCATCAGATTTTGAGGTCGGTTTTAAAGGGTAATCCCGGTTACATCGGCATGATCGGCAGCCGCCACAAACGGGCCGTGGTCTTTAAGGCCCTGAAGGAGGAAGGGTTTACGGAAGAACGAATCCGTTCGGTCTATTCTCCCATCGGTCTGGATATTAAGGCCGAGACAC
>Ga0233425_10000306_pt1 | contig 129023 bp, 138 predicted proteins | sample Watercolumn_Towu_2_FD_181712 | JGI IMG/M metagenome (GOLD analysis project Ga0233425, IMG submission 181712) | Freshwater microbial communities from Lake Towuti, South Sulawesi, Indonesia - Watercolumn_Towuti2014_140_MG | ecosystem: Environmental > Aquatic > Freshwater > Lake | place...
ACTATAAAGATGTGGACATGGTCACTGGCAAGCCTGTTCACGAATCAAAAAAGCTTAGTGCGCTTGACGTATCCTATGCCGGGCCTGAAAGCTATGCAGACATGAAATGGAGCTACAGGTATTGGAAGGAAAAATTTGAAGCTCAAAGCATAATTACTACATATGAAGAAGTTGCACAACCTACGGCATCGGGGACTAAAACATCAACAATATCGCAAAAACCAGTAACCGAAACAACAACTCATAGAGAATACCATCCAAAAAGATACATTGAAGGAAGGGATAAATCAGCATGCTTCGGGCAAAACCACCTATTTTATGATAGGTTTAACACAGAGGATGGAAAAGTATTGGCAGTTGACCCTTTCAAGGACCACTGGGCAGCATTTCAATGCGTGAATGTAGGGGGAATAAACAACAGGATACAATTCCTGAAGAACCTGATGAACTCTTTAAAGACATGCTTAGTTCAGGTCAGGACAACCGGCAGGGGGGATTCCGGAGCATGCAAGGAACTCTTCACCCAATACCTGTGCGGGGCTTTGTGGCAGGTCATAAGGTCATTTGTGGACGGATGCATTCCAGGTTTCGGAGTCAAGCTGGATTTTGGGGATGAGGACTTTTTGGAGAACATAAAGGCTGTTGCAGGAGGGGTTTATCAAAGCGTGAATGATGTCCAGAACAGCGTAACACAGGAATACGGGAATGCGAAGCTCAATGAATTGCTCGGCACCGGAGAAGAGAGCGTTGCAAGAAAAATTTGCCTTGCTGCCTTTGGCTATGACTGGGAATTCAATTTTAAAAATTTTGTTGATGCCGCTTATGCCCAGCCTTTCGCCACATTAGTGCAGCCCATAACAAAATCAAGAGAATTCCTGACAGTGGACCCCCAATCATTCAGGCCAAAATATGAGTACAAGGCATCATGGGTAATAAATCCAGGATGTGATTTTGAGGCTTATGACGTTCGGTTGGCTTGCGTCGGAAGAAAGCAGCTCGACAAATACCCAAACAACGTGAACTGCGGAGCTTTAGGGGCGCCTTCAATAGCATACACAGGCGCTCTAGGCACATCTACAGGATACAGCCAATGCGACTGCATCAGCCAGCCGGATGAAAAACTAGGCCCATTGCTTTTTTCCGGAAGGCTAAAGCTGAATGCGCTGGAAGACAGGGCAGTTAATCCTCCGAAAATTGTGGAAGACAACTACAGGTATGACCACCTGAAATTTGTTTTAAGGGCAGACAGGAAGATTCCAGCCAACATAAAGCCAAACTGCTTCCCGACAGGATATGGGGAAGGGGAGTTTTATTTCCCGCTGACTGACAAGTCTCCAAGGGATATTTTCGACTGCAGAGTGGATATATCAACAGGCTCCTTAATCTGCGGAGAGGGCAAGACATTTGCCACAAGAAAAGGGGTAGCCTACTTCACTGATGTAAAATTAGCTGATGGAAGCGACCCGTTCAAAGGAGTCACAGTCCAGTCCGGAAATGCCCTGGATTTGACGGCAACAGTGCAAAAGATAGGCAAGGACAAGTGCCTGAAAGCCACGCTGGACAATGTTATTGTGGACATTGTGGGCATAAAGTTTGATGGAGTCAACCAATACCAGGTGAGGACTCCTGTCTTAAGCGTAACTCAGAAAGAGACGGTTGAAAAGCCCCCTTTCATAGAAGTTCTAATAAAAGAACTGAAAGCAAACCAAGAGCCTTTTAGCATTGATTTCACATTCTATGACGTAGACAAGAATGGATATATAGATTTTAGTGGAAAGGATAGTAAGGATAAAGCTAACATCGACAACAAAGGCATAGACATAATAAGAAACTACCTCGATAATGAAGGCAAGCTTACAATAGAGAAGAACGGGGCAAAGATACAGATAGTCAGCGTCACCATACCCAGAGACAATTCAGGCAATCCATTATTTAAACTAGTTACTCTAGAAGGAGTAGTAGATGTTGGAGTTGCGCAAGGCACAATAAGAATCAACAAGCCGGAACAAGTAAACTTGAATCTGGCAGCGCAGACAAAACGGCTGACTCTTGCCTTGTTCAATATAAAAGACGGCTCTGAAGCCTTTAATGACCCTAGCGACTGCAATTTTGGGGATGCTGTTTATTATCCTGACAAGCCGCAAGAGAGGAGAATTTCTATCACAATTGAGCAGTCCCTTCCAAAAGATGCGCTTGCGCAGGCAGTCAACACTTTGATAACTCCTGACAGGGTCAAAAAGGGCCAGGTCCAGCCAGCCGAATTATCTGTAAGGTTTTTAAACCCGTTTTCAATAGACAATGTTTTATACTCCTACACCTTGCCGGATGGCACGCAGGGAATTGCAAATTTAGACAGGAAAGAGCAAAATGTGTTCAAAGGGACATTTTCAACCGATAATCTAAAATTTGCAGGTGAGGTAAAGGGAAAGTTCATAATAACGACAAAAGAGGGGAAAACAAGCGAGAAAGATGCTAAGCTTGAAGTTGTGTGCGGCGGGGAAGATAATGTCTATGGACTGTGCACAAATGAAGGGAAATGCTGCAAAGACAGGAAATGCGGCAGTGAAAGCGAGGTGATTGCCAAAGGGCTGCCATGCTTCCCTAAAAAAGATGCAGTCCAGCAAAGCACATCTAATCAAAATCCATCCACACCAACCATAAACGAATTCCCAGCATCTGGAAAACCTAGTGGGAATGAGGGCGAGTCTCCATTAAAAACACTTACATGACTAAAATGCAAAAAAATATCATTTTAAGCTCTTTAAGGGAGTCTTTTATTTCTATTTGGAAAAATAAAATGCTTTTTATTTTTCTTTTTATACTGCAAATTATATTTCTTTCCTTATTCTCAATCATAAACTTTAAGTATCAGTCAAAAATAGTAGAAAGCTCAAATGCGATTTTTGAATATATCGCAAAGCAGCAACTGGACGAGGCTTCGGTTTCAGAGGATTTACTGCAGCGGAAAAGCGTTTTGGGGGAAGACCCTCTGGTTATAAGCAGGAACTTCAATGGCATAATAAAAAATTTCAGGATTTACATGGCTTATCTCTTTTCCCTCCTTATTGCCTTTTTGTCAGCAAGCTGGGCGCTGACGAATAAATTTGCCGGAAAAGTGAATTTCAGGCAGCTGGCAAACATTGCTTTTAAGAACCTAGTCATATCGCTGTTTTATCTCGGGCTTATTTTCATTTTTTTATTCTCATTGCTCAATGTCTCATCAATCCAGCTGACAGCAGATAGCTCGGCGTTTTTTGCCAAACTCACGATTTTCATAATAATTTCAACAACATTATCCTATTTCATGCCCGTTTCATTGTCATTGGCGGGAAAAATTTATTTTAAGGATATTGTTCAAAAAACATTGATGATTGGAATAAAGAGGATGCATTATGTCCTGGCTGCTTATTTTATAAATATTTTATTTCTTGCAATTCCTTTATTTTTTGCCCATTATTTTTTTGAAAGAAGCGCTTTTGTTTTTTTCATGGCATTAATTGCGGTAATTTTCAGCTTTGTGTTTGGAAGAATTCTTGTAATTAATGTTGTTGGCAGGCTGGACTGATTTCAATCAGCGCCTGCTTCTGCCCCTTGAGGAGATTCTCCTGGCTCTGGCTGAGGGGATTCCCTGCCGGCATTCCTAGCCTCCCTGTCAACCAGCGCATCAAGCTCTGAAGGGGATTTTCTGTCTTCTGATTCAAGCTGCGCCATGCGCCCGTCTGCGTATTCCTCGGCAGCGCCTTTTTGCAAGCCTTTTCTTTTTGCTTCTTCTGCAAATTTTTTTCTGAGCGAAGCTTTGTCATTTGAATAGAGGTCTTTGTATCTTATCGGCACTGTGCTTGCGTCTTCTATCCTGAATTCCTTAAGCCCTCTGTGCTTTTCCATTAATTTGATGTATCTTGGATCCCTTGGATTTCCTGTAGCGGCATCTGCTTCCTGCCAGGCATGAAAACCAGCCTGAACTAACTTGGCTTCCATTTCTTTATCGTTAGGACTCCTTGCATCATTTAAATGCCCCAGATAAATGTGGGTTAATTCTTCCAGAATGCCTGCATTTTTTCTGTCACTTGGCTTTATTCCGTAATGCTTTGCGTCGCCAACTATCAAATCATAAGCATCTTCAGCTGCATGGACAGCGACTTTGCCGTTTAAGTGGCCGACTCCAAAAATAGCCCCTTTTGGCAGCCCTCCGGAAACTACATAATCAATAATCTCTGGCTTTCCGCCTATAGAAAGCAAGTGGGAAACAGCTGCTTTTCCCTCAATTGTTCCTATGTAATCTGTTAGGCTCTTCTTTAAATTGTATGCCCTGGAAATTGCAGGGCCCAACCCATTGTTGGGATAATCCGCAACATCCAAACCGGTGAAAAATTTTAGCAGCGGAGACTGCCCCTCCGGAGCCTGCCACGGCTTTTCCTCAAATTCCACAGCTACATAAGATTGAGGCGTTTTGACAATCGGATGCACATGCTCATTCATTATTGGAGGAGTGCTTCCGGCTTTCCAGCTGTCAAATTTCGGAAAATGATATTTACCTCTTGCAATGCCCTCATCAATTTGCGGAGAAGCATAGCCGTTTTCAGGGTCATATACCCTCCATGTTGGATTATTGGACGTTGGAATACCATAAGCTAAATCTCCGTTTGGAAGATGTATCGGAATCCAAGTTGGAGCAGCATGCCCATAAGAGCCTGTAGAAGGCGGAGTCCAGGAATTTCCAGACCGAATATTCCTGGCAGGAACATTCATGGCCTTAGGGATGCCTCTGGCTAAATTTAAGTGGTGCGGGCTTTCAACTTTATAGCTTGTTGCCATTTTTGTTTAGTCTTGCCTGTAAGATTAAAGAAAAATCAAAAGGAAAAAAAGAAAGAAATTGAAGCAGTTTTAGGCTGCTTTTTTGATCAAATCGTCAATTGTGCCTGTTGCTATTGCGGTATTCACTTTTTCTCTTAACTGTCCCTCTAGCTGTCCTTTTATTCCTGCAACTTCCGTAGGATCAATTGCACCCTTAATCCATGGACCATAAACTACATTATTTCCTGTTATTTCCGCAATTTTCAAAGTTGCTTCTCTCCCTTTATCAGTTGGCAATGTAGCAACTATTTGTTGATCTCTTTCAGCCACATACTGGGTTGCTGTTTGAAGGTAAACACCTATCACCGCTTCGACTAAGTCTGTGGTAACTCCTTTACCGCCAAACTGTTTTACAACATTGTTAATGGCTGCATAAGAAGCTTTCCAACGCGGATCTTTCGGATCAAGATTTTGTTTTGCCAGTAATCCTTCTGCAGCTTTATTTGCATAAGTCCAAAGGCCTTCTGCATTTATTTTTCCACCTTTAGTAATTCCTTTTTCTTCTAATTGTTCAGGCTTGTACTTTTTGATTTCTCTTAAAGTATCAGCTAAAGTATCACCATATTGTTTATTACCTCTTAACATTTCTATTGCCTGATAGGCTACATTAGACTCTGGTATTTTTGTTGCCATTTTTCTTCTTTCCTCTTGTTTTGTGTTTGTTTTTGGTATTTATATCATTTACCTATGTTTTGTTACTACTTTATCATGATAACACTTATATTTAAGCTTTTCGCTTCTGGAGTGTATATGTCGCATTTCACTAGTTTTGCCCATGTTAACTCACCCCTAAGAAACTACCACTTATAAGTAACAAACTTATATATAAACCTTTTGGTTCATAGAGTAACCGATTACTATTTTCTATATAGAAAATATTTATCTTGCCTTAAAGCCAAAAGATTTATAAATGAATAACAGTTAGCAGGCAAGGGGCTGGTTATGGCTAAAAAAGATAAAACTACATATAAGCAGGCAAAGGAAGAAAAACCAGATAATCCGCCTCAGGAGTCCAAAGAGATTGAGGCTATTTCTAAATTGCCGGTAGATGTTCAGGAAAAGCTGAAGGCAATAAAGGGGAAGCTTGAAAAATTCCAAAAAAAAGTGCTTGAGAAATTTGACAAGTACATTGTTGGAATTGCCTTGATGCCACCTCCAAAGCCGGAAGAGCTGCAGCAGCTGCAGCAGATGCAGAATCCACAGGCGCAGCAGCCATTGCCTCAAGCTGAGCCGAAGCCAGAGGACAAAGACAAGATCCATGTCTTGGTTTTGGTAGATGACTCTGACAGCAGGACAATGTCCAAGCTGGAGCTGAAAGACAAGCTCACGGCAATAGTGGCCAGCATAGGCAGTGAAGTTGATCCTAATCTGACTCCCCAGACCCTAATCCTTTCAGAACTGTGGCAGAATTGCTTTGATGCGAAGTATGAGCTTCTGCAATTAATAGCCTTATCTGCCCCTATACACGATACAGGAATGCTGCAGGCAATAAAAATTGCTGAAGTCCACAAGACAATGGTGCTTAAGAAATTTGAGAAGTACATTGTCTCTTATGTGCTGGCCGGCTCATTGGTGCAGGGAAGAGCAACCCCGACAAGCGACATTGATGTGTGGATTGTCATTGATGACACGGATGTCAAAAAGATGACAAGGGTGGAACTGAAAGACAAATTAAGGGCCATAATAATAGGGATGGGCATTGAAGCAGGAGAATTGACAGGAATAAAAAACAAGCTCAATATCCAGGTTTACATCCTGACTGATTTTTGGGATTCACTGAAGGAAGCGAATCCTGTAATCTTTACATTGCTGAGGGACGGAGTTCCGTTTTTTGACAGGGGCATATTCATGCCCTGGAAGCATTTGCTCAAGATGGGCAAAATCAAGCCGTCTGCTGAAGCGATAGACATCTTCATGGGCTCAGGCGAGCAGGTAATAAGGAGAGTGCAGCTTAAATTGAATGAAATCGGGATGGAAGATGTTTACTATGCCCTGCTGACTCCAAGCCAGGCTGCCCTGATGCTTTATGGAGTTGCCCCTCCTTCTCCAAAAGAGACTGGCTCTTTGATGAGGGACATTTTTGTACAAAAGGAAAAGCTGCTGGAAGAAAAATTCATCAGGATACTTGAAAAGGTGGTTGGGACAAGAAAAGCAATCGAGCACGGCGAGAAAAAGGAGCTGACGGGAAAGGAAATTGACGAGCTTATGGACGATGGCGACAAATACCTGAAGAGGATAAAGCGGCTGTTCACCCAGATTGAGAGGATAAGGGATGAGAAAGAAATGCTTAACATTTACGACACCATCACGACTGTCGTGAGGGATGTATTGAGGCTGGAAGGGGTTGAAAAGATAAAAGACAGTGAAATCCTTGGTGTGATTGAGGACAAGCTTGTTTCAGAAGGCAAAATGCCGGGCAAATTTTACAGGACAATGCAGGACCTTATGAAAGCCAAAAGAGATTATGACGAGGAAAAGCTGTCAAAAGTTGAGATAGAAAAAATGCATCAGGAAGCAGGCTCCTTGATAAAATTTCTGGTGGAGTACATGCAGAGAAAGAGGGGAAGGGAGCTTGAAAGAATGAAAATAAGGGTTAAGTACGGAAATAAGTTTGGAGAAGTCCTGCTGCTTGGAGGCGAGGCTTTCATTGTGCATGACCTGGACAATGAAGAGAAAGAATTGAGCAAGGCAAAAATAAACGAGGATGGGAGCCTTGGAGCTCTTGAAAAAAGCTCATTGGAGGAGATGGAGAAGGCCATTGCAAAGGCTGAAAATCCCCAAAGAGCTTCAATTAAAGAGCCTATATTTGAGGACCTGAAGAATATCTTTGGAAAAAATGTCGAGATTCTGATGAATTATTAGATCTTTTTGTGATTAATTAGAATTTCTGGTAAATCTTTGAAGAAGTCTCCTCCCATAAAATGCGCCTGCAGCTACCAATAAAATTGGAATCAAAAATGCACTGACATAAGCACCATCCTTTATACCTTTATCAAACCTACCGTACACACTGCCAATTTCTCTTCCTGCATAACCGATTGTTTCTGTAGTTGTTCTAGCTGCTATTCCTAATTCTCTAGATGTTTGGCCTAAATTATCAGCAGCATTCCCAAATTTATTAGCAGCCTTGCTAATTTGATTAAAAGCATGAGATAAATCATACCTAAGCTCCATAGAATTGGAAGCTATTGCAACATCCCTAACTCCTGCGCCAAGACTTTGTACTACTTGAGCAATATCACTACATGATGCATTAGAAAGTCCCTCTTTCAATAATTCCATAGCTTTTGGATGATCTTTTAAACCATCAATAGCTTCTCTAGCATAACGGCGTACATAAGGATCCACTTTCGGGCTTTGAGAAATTTCATTTAATGCTCCAAGTAATTTTTCATACGAAATACAATTTGGCGTCATACAAAGATGAGATAAGACAGCTATTTAAAAATCTTCCTATTGTTACTACTTTAAAATAGCCTCAAATCTAATAGCCGTTAGATACATTAAAAATTATATTTCAATCAACGAAATGCGACCCATACTCTGCAGAAAATTTGAATGGGTGCCCCGCAGTATTGGTTGCACATTATTGTTTTAATCTGATAGCGCATATTCAAAAGCGGATTACTTCTAACATGAATACTTCCAGAAGTCGCTCTTGTTTTTTGAATTTTTAAAGTTTATTTTTTTGGCTTAAGTTTTTGGAAACTTCATTTTACAAATTAGAAATATTAATAAACATTGGAAATTACACTATCTTTTATGAAAACAGGCTACAAAGTCTATGACTGCATGACGACAAAGCCTATTTCTGTCTCTTCAGAGGCTTCCTTGGAGGAATGCGCAAAAGTCATGGCGAAAAACCATGTTGGGGCATTGGTCATCAAAGACAACCACGAATCGAAAGGGCTGATAACCGAACAGGACATTGTGAGGGACGTCCTTGCCAAAGGAATAAACCCATTGACGAAAAAGGTAAAAGACTTCATGGCCACAAAGCTGATTACGATAAAGCCAAATGACGACATTTATGATGCACTGATAAAAATGAGGGATTCCAACATAAGGCACCTGCCTGTTGTCGACAACGGCAAGATGGCTGGCTTGCTTACATTGAAGGACATTCTCAAGATTGAGCCTTCATTATTCGAGCTTCTTGTTGAGAAATTTGAGCTTAGGGAGGCATCAAGAAAGCCAGCGGACAGAATAATATCGGGCGAGGCAATATGCCAGGGCTGCGGCGCCTATTCTGAAGATATCACAAAAGTCAAAGGAGCTTTATTGTGCGAGAAATGCGCTGCGGAGCAGGGTTAATAATCCTCACCTGTGTTTTTTGATGGATAGCTGTCTAGGTTAACTGCTGCCGGCAATGGCACATAAAGGTGCTCCTTATAAGCAAGCAAGGTTTGGTGGTTTCTTATTATGTCTGCAAAATGAATTTTTATCTCCTTGACAGTTGAATGGAAGTGCTTCGGGCTGTCTGCAACCACATACAATAAAAAATCCCATACGCCAAGAGTTTTGACAGCGCGCAGGATATAGGGATGCGTCACTACAAACTGCCTGAACTTTGAGTCGTATGCATTGTTGAAAGTTTTCATTGCAAGGCTGAAGGTGTACCAGCTGTAGCCTAAAGCGCTTAAATTTACAAGAATCGTGAATTTTCTTATTATATTGCCCTCAAGCATTTTTTTAATACGGTAATTGACTGCGTCAGCGGTTAGATCAACCTTTTGCGCAATTTTAACTGAAGGTGTTCTGCAGTTTTCGCTCAGCATTTTTAATATGCTCAGGTCAATCCCGTCAATCTTCACCTCCCTGCCGTTTTCCCTTTCCCTTTCAATGCTGTGCCCGCTTTGCCTGTAAAACTCCAGCGGCAAGTGTATTGAGTTGTATCCCTTGATTACCTGCATCTTTTCTTTCTCAAAAATAAGCTGAGGGAACCTGCTTGTAATCCGGTTCGCAATCTCGTCAAACTCCCACAGGCTTCTTGCCACAAGAACAACCTCATAATCCCACCTGTCGCTGTATTCTATTATGTTCTTGACATTGGGGTTGTTTTGCAGGAAAACAAGGAAATCATGCTGCTGTTTTGTATCCATCTCATCCATCAGGAAAAAAATATGGAAGGTGTTGTATCCTAATTTCTCCAGGTTGATGATAGGGAAAAATGAAATGATAACCCCTTCCTTAGACAGCCTTTTTATCCTGTAGTCGACTGCGTCCCTGCTGAGCCTTGCTTTTTTCGCTATAAGGTTAAGAGGTACTCTTGAATTCTCAGAAAGCATGGAAAGTATTTTTTTATCTTTCAGGTCCAGCTTTATTTCCAGCGGCCTTGCAATTTCGGCAATCCTGCCCTTAGGATGTTCCATGAGTGCGGATAAAACATATTTGGCTATATAAATTTTCTGTTTTTTTGGGAAATCTTAATTAAAAATTAGTAATTTAAAATTTTTTGGATAAAATAAATACAAAATACGGAAAAACCAAATATTCAACTAATATTTATTGGAAAAATGGTAATATGGCTCAATTAATTTCTTATATAGGCTGCATAAACCATTAGAATGGTGGCTTAAATGAATAAGAAAATTGTTTATGGCGGAATTGGTGCAGGCTTAGTGGCGCTTCCAGTAGCTATGGGGTTTGGAGCATGGCAGGCCGGAAAGCTCTATAACAAGGGCAATGACATTCCCGCGGTCACTAGCCCGGCCCCTGAACTAACCCAGCCTAATTTTGTATACGCAAGGAACTTGTCAGAAGACCTTGTAAGAGCTGCCAGAACATTGGAAAATGTCTACAGGACACAGTTTAACAAGGGCATGGAAGTGTTCCATATAGGCCCTCAGAATGAGCACTACGTTGTTGTTAGAGGAACTGATGGCACGACAATTGCAGAAGCCTACTTTAGGGCAAGCAAGTGGGGAGTTATTGACCCAAAAACGCCTGTGAGGCTTGTTATGGCACCTGCATCTGCAGACACACCGAAAACTCCTTTGCTTTTAGCATCGCCACATACGCCTTATGAGGAATTTATAGACGACAAGAGGCATGGAGCATACAAAAGCGTTGCTTCTCCACAGCCTGTTTTTACCGAAGCATCTGGAGGGGCTGAGAAAGGACTGGAGCTTATAATAAATGCTGTGGAAGGCGAAGTTAGAAGGCTTGCTTCAAAATGAAATAAACAATAATTTTAAATAGTAATCAGCTTTTTCATTCTTCACTTATAGGGACTGCTTTTTTCTAAAAATTGATTTCCTGACCATTTTCCCATACTGAAATCAAAATCTTTATATATTGAGGTAAATGATTAAATTTTTTGATATGGATTTCAAAAATCGCGATATAATATCAATCAACGATTTCTCAAAGGAAGAGCTTTTGCAAATCCTCAAGGTTGTAAGGCAGGTTGAAAGCAGGCCAAAAGCCCCTCTTCTAAAGGGCAGGATTCTTGCAACTTTGTTTTTCGAGCCTTCAACAAGAACCAGGCTGAGCTTCAGCTCTGCAATGGAGCAGCTTGGTGGGGAAGTAATAGGATTCTCAAATGCAAACGTCACTTCAATACAGAAAGGGGAGTCCTTATGGGACACAATCAAAATGACGGAGCAGTACGCTGACATAATTGTAATAAGGCATCCTCTTGAAGGCTCTGCAAGGCTTGCAGCAGAAGCCGCTTCCATCCCTGTCATAAATGGAGGGGACGGGGCAAACCAGCATCCGACACAGACACTGCTTGACCTTTACACCATACAGAAGACAAAGGGAAATCTGGATGGCCTGCACATAGGCTTTGTGGGGGATTTGAAATACGGAAGGACTGTCCACAGCCTTGCAATTGCATTGTCGCATTTCAACCCGGTTTTCTATTTCATAGCGCCTGACGGCCTGCAGATTCCGGAAAACTATACAGACGAGCTTTTCCGGAAGAAAATCAGGTACTTCAAGACAGCTGACCTGAACAGGTTTGCGAAAGAGCTGGACGTCCTTTATGTCACAAGGATACAAAAAGAGAGGTTTCCCGACCCTCTTGAATATGAAAAGTTCAGGGGAATCTACAGGATTGACGAGCCATTCCTTCAGAATGTAAAAAAGGACTTGAAGATAATGCACCCTCTTCCAAGAGTGGATGAGATAGAAAAAAGCGTTGACAATACAATCCATGCCGCATATTTCGAGCAGGCTGCAAACGGGATTCCGGTAAGGAAGGCCCTGCTTGCCCTAATGCTCGGAAAGATAAAATGATGAGAAAAAAACCAAAAAAATCGAAAGCACGGGAAATGGTAAAGGCCAAGAAATCAGCTCCCGCAACTCCGGAAGAAGCCAAAAGGGAGCTTAAGATAAGCGCGATAGACGAAGGAACTGTCATAGACCATATTCCTACAGATGCAGCTTTCAAGGTTGTCGAGATACTTGATTTGGAAAACCACAAGGGAATTGTCTCTATAGCGACAAACTTGCAGAGCAAAAGCATAGGTAGGAAAGGCATCGTAAAAGTCGGCGGCAAAAGCCTCACTCAAAATGAAGTAAACAAAATAGCAATTGTAGCGCCTGACGCAACTGTCAACATAATCAAGAACTATGGTGTAAGGGAAAAGATAAAAGTCAAAACCCCCGATGTAATAGACAATGTCATCAAATGCTCAAATCCGGTGTGCATAACAAACAACGAGCAGATTGCAACAAAATTTTATGTTGTTAAGAAGGACCCCCTCAAGATCAAGTGCCATTATTGCGAGAGAAGCATGGGCAAAGATGATATAGAGATAATATGATGATAAAGCATTAAACAACTGGAATTAAAAAATTCAATCCCGAAGCGACTTTTGGCCGTAAAACAATTAAAAGTGAACCGCTTATTATTAATGCACTACAAGCTTAACACTCAAGTGCGGTAAGAACGGCGGGCACCCATTCAAAATGGACATTGCATGGGTCGCTCGTTGATGGATTAAAATTCATAAGTTTTACAACTAAATTAAAAATGCTCCAAACAAAGCTGTGCAATATCCAGTTAAAAAACCCAACAATCCTTGCTTCAGGAATTCTGGGTGTCACAAAAGAAAGCGTTGACAGGATCGGGAAAAAAGGAGCCGGCGCCGTAACATTAAAATCGCTCTGCCATGAGGAAAGGCAGGGAAACTCAAATCCGGCAATGTTTTCTTATGGTGGAGTTTTTCTCAATGCAGTTGGGTTGCCCGGGCAGGGAATAGACTCTGCAATTAAGGATTTTGGAAGGCTTGACAACTTAAGCGTGCCTGCCATCGGAAGCATCTACGGCTACAAGATAGGCCAGTTTGGAGAAGTGGCAAAAAAAATGGCATCTTTGAAGCCTGCAATGATTGAAGTTGACATCTCATGCCCGCATATGGATTATGGGAAGCCTTACTATGCAGACCCTGAACTGGCAGCAAAAGTTACAAAAATTGTAAAGCAGAATACAGGCACAATACCTGTAAGCATCAAGCTGAGCCCGAATGTCTATGATGTAAGGGAGATAGCCCATGCAGCTGAAAAGGCAGGTGCAGACGCAATAACCGCGATAAACACAGCCTCTGGAATGGCCATTGACATTGACGCTAAAAAGCCGATTCTTGCGAACAGGATAGGGGGGATTTCAGGCCCTGTGCTGAAGCCGATTGCCGTAAGATGCGTCTATGAAATTTATGAAACTGTCAAGATACCAATCATAGGCACCGGCGGAGTAACCTATGGCAAAGATGCCATTGAAATGGTCATGGCAGGCGCGGCAGGAATTGGAATTGGCACTGCAATCTACTATCGCGGAAATGATGTTTTCAAGAAAGTCTGCGATGAAATGATAAGATGGATGAGGAAAAATAAAGTTAAAAGCTTGGATGAGATAAGGGGTGCTGCGCATAGATGATGGAATTCAGCTCAAAGGAAGAATGGAAAAATTACTGCTTCAGGAATCATAAATCTTATCTAAAAAATAGATATTTCAGGCGCTGGATAAATCAAAAAAAAGTTGATATTTTTAACTGCAGCGGGCTTAAGGAGAAAGAAATAAGGCTGATAACTATGACGATAAAAAATGCTTTGAGGCTTTGCAGCAAAGGCTTCAAAATCAGGCTTAGAAAGCAAATTAATCCTGATTTTGCAGTTAAAAATGCGAATATTGACGGGGCAAAAACCCTGAGAATGGTAAAAAAAGCAAGGAAAAAAAGCAAAAGCTGCATTGCAAACATTTTTTTGGTTAATAAAAGGGCCAAATCAGAAAGCTCCCTTTTAAAATTTGGCGATGCATTGACTTATGTTTCAGACGGGGTCACAATTTTCACTTTTGACCCGAAAGTGAGGTATCCGCGCAGGTACTTCAAAGATGAAGTAGGGCATGAAGTCTACCATCTTCTTGGTTTTAACATACATCACCCCGATGCAGAAGTAAAAGGATATGGGAAGCTTCCAAAGTGCATAATGGAATACAATGCGCCATCAGAAAAATTGTGCCAAAAATGCAAAGATGGATTATTGTCATTTTGGGAAGGGATAAAGAATGCAACCAAAAACTGAAACCTGCAAAACTGACATTCCGCAAATGCTTGAAATAAGCGATGTTGTCCATGAAGGCAAGAGCCAAAAGTCTTTTTTCTTCAGGCATTCAATTGAATGCAAGCCCGGCCAGTTCATAATGGCATGGCTTCCGGGAGTTGATGAGAAGCCGATGGCAGTTTCATATTATAACAAGGAAGAGTTTGCCTTTACATCACAATCAGTTGGAAAATTTACAAATGCGCTTGATAAACTCAAGAAAGGCGACAAGCTCGGGATAAGGGGCCCGTATGGAACTTCTTTCTCCGCAAAGCCAAATGCCTGCGTTGTTGCAGGCGGCATAGGCATATCATCCGTCTCCACTCTGATTGATAAATTAAAAAACCCATTGGTAATTTATGGAACAAGAAGCAAAGAGCATTTGATTTACTTGAAAAGATACAAAAATAAAAAAATGTCAGTAACAACCGATGACGGCTCTTTTGGAAGAAAAGGCTTCACAACAGATGTTTTGGATGAGGCGCTTGCTAAAAATAAAATCAAAATAGTCTATACTTGCGGCCCTGAAATCATGATGAAAAAGGTTTTTGAAATCTGCCAAAAGCACAAAGTTGAATTGGAGGCTTCTCTTGAGAGATATATGGCATGCGGCTTCGGCATTTGCGGCAAGTGCATGATAAACGACAAAATATGCTGCATTGACGGGCCTGTATTCAATTCAAAACAGCTAAGCAAGATGGCTGAATTTGGGAATTTTGCCAGATTGAAGAGCGGAAGGAAAGTAACGATAAAGGAGTATCACTCGGTGCATAATTGATGGCCACACTTGAAATGGTTAGAGATATTATTGGAACATATGATTTGCCTGCCCGCACTGCCCAATCTTTAACCAATACAGCTGTATTGAGAACAACTGAGCTGGGATTGGATGACTTAAGCAGGACTTACAGATGGGTTGGCCATTTGGTTGAGAAAAGCGCTGTGCCTTGGTGGGAAAGAGGAGCTTTAAGGCTAGATGGAGTTTTAATATCATCTAAAGGAAGTTATATGTCGCCTCTTGGTGAATTAATAGGATCAGAAGCGCCGCAAGAATCGATAGGAGTTGAAAGATGGGAGATAAGACCAATGGATGCTATCCATCTTTTGAGAGGAAGAGTAAGCGATCAAAATCTAGATTTATTGCAAAGATGGCTTGAAAGCGCAAATGCATCATTTTTATTATCTTCTTCTCCAGATGAATTGGTTGCTGCCGCGCCTCAAATTGAAGATAGGATAAATGTTTTGAAGAATATTTATGGAAGAAGTGGCGATTTTTATGTTAGTCCCCCGGCTACTAGGGCAAGAAGTTATACAGTCTCAATTGAATTTAGGAATCAAGCCCGAATAAGAAGAGTTTCACTAGAAGAAAGGTTTGATGGATTTATGGAAGATAGAAGATATGCTTTGGTGCGATATGGCAAGACTGGGAGAAAGCCAGAGGTGTATCACCACTCAATCGTAGCATTATATGGACCCACAAAAGGAAATGCATCTGATGCCGCTAGAAGGTTAGGATGCAACAGGTCTACTATTAGGGATCATTGGAGAAAACAAGGTTTAACGCCAAAAGGAAGAAAATTATCAAAAGAAATAAGTTTGCTAAGAGCTCGACATGCAGCTTTAGAAACAATCCGTTAAGATGACCACTCTAATAAAAAACTGCAGGATACTGATAAAAGACAAGACTTATGTAAAAAACATCCTAATAAAAAACGGCAAAATATCAAAAATAACAAGCAAAGAGCCTAAGGCAGAAAAAATAATTGATGCAAAAAATAATCTAGTTTTGCCTGGGCTGATTGATGTGCATGTGCATTTTCGCGAGCCTGGCCTGACTCACAAGGAAGATTTTCTGACAGGGAGCATGGCTGCTGCTAAAGGAGGCATAACAACAATTCTTGACATGCCAAACACATTGCCTCCAACAACAACAATAGAGGCGCTTGAAGAAAAGAGAAGGCTTGCTGCAAAAAGCATAGTCAATTATGGCTTTAATTTTGGCTCAACTGCAGATAACCTTGAAGACATCAAAAAAGCAAAAAACATAGCAGCTGTCAAGCTCTACATGGATTATACAACTGGTGATTTGAAAATGGACGACATTGAGGCAATAACCGATGTTATTAAGGCATCAAAAATCACAATAGCGCATGCAGAGGAAGACAATGTAAAAAGCCTGATAGAAATCATGGCCAAAAACAGGATAAAGAACCATCTTCATGTTGCGCATGTCAGTTCTGAAAAGGAATTGAATTATGCAAAGCAAAACAAAATAAAAAAGCAAATTTCAGTTGAAGTTACCCCGCACCATTTGTTTATGACGGAAAAGGACATTCAAAGCCTAGGGGCTTTTGCGGAGATGAAGCCAAGGCTTAAAACAGAAAATGACCAAAAAGCATTGTGGCATGGCATTAATAATGGAATGGTGGATGCCATTGCATCCGACCATGCGCCTCATTTGAAAGAGGAAAAAGAAAAAGCAAATTACCCCTTTGGAGTTCCGGGAGTTGAAACAATGCTGCCATTGCTTTTGGATGCTTTCAATAAAAACATGGTAACTTTGCAGAAAATAACCGAGCTTTGCTGCGACAATCCTGCAAGAATATTCAGGATAAAGAACAAGGGCTATTTGAAGGAAGGCTTTGATGCAGACCTGGTCATTGCTGACCTTGAAAAAAAGCAGGCTGTAAGGAGCGAGGATTTGCTCACAAAATGCAAATGGAGCCCTTTTGAGGGGAAAATATTAAAAGGCTGGCCTGTTATGACGATTGTAAATGGAAACATTGTTTATGATAATGGGGAAATTTTTGATATAAAAGCAAAAGAGGTCACTTATGCCAGATAAAATTGCTGAAATACTGCTTAAGGTCAATGCCGTGATGCTGAGGACAAAGCCGCCTTTCAGGCTAGTTTCCGGCATGCTGTCCCCGATTTATGCCGACCACAGGCTTTTGATTAGCTATGCCAAAGAAAGGGAGTTTATTGTCAGTTCTCTCATTAAGCTAATAAAGAAAAATAAGATTTACTTTGACGGGTTTGCTGCAACTGCTACTGCCGGTATTCCGTGGGCTGCTTGGCTCGCCCAAAAAATGAAAAAGCCGATGATTTATGTAAAGGCAGAAAAAAAAGAGCACGGAATGGAGAACATACTGGAAGGAAAAATACAGGAAGGAAAAACCTATCTTGTGGTTGAGGACATGGTAACTACAGGAGGCAGCTCCATCAACACTGTTAACTCTGTCCGCGATAAAGGAGGGGTTGTCCACCATTGCATCGCGATATTCACGTACGAGCTTGAAAAGGCAAAAAACAATTTTGAAACGGCAAATATCCGGCTGTTAACACTCACTAGCTTCACAAGCCTGGTTAAGCTTGCATTGAAGCAGAAATACATCGCAACAAACCAGCTAAGCCACATAATGGACTGGAAAAAGAATCCGGAAGGATGGGTTTCAATATAAGTTAAAAGTTTAATATACAAAATTAAATTCAAACACGTCGCACTAAAAAATGCTTTGCATTTTTGGTGCCCCAAAATTCCTATGGGAATTTTTAGGGCTTCCCAGGATCTGCAAAAGAACAGTGGGAGCCCCAGCTCAGGAAAGTTTGCCTGAATGTGATAAATGGATAGGCGAGGCGGAGAGGCTGTTGAAAGAAAAATAATAACAAAAATATTTGTCGCCTTTGCCGCCGAGCACAATATAATGCCCAAGGCGGATTGAAAAATTAAAGCAATATAAATAAAACTTGAGGATGGAAATAAAAAATTTTATAAAAGACTTTTGGGCGCTGTTTGTGCTGCTTGGAATTTTGCTTGCAGCATTTGTTTACAGGATGGTGACTTAAAATGCAGATAATCCAACTGAAAAGGTCAATAATACCCAGCTGCGATGTTGACAGCCTGGAGAAATTATCCAAATTAGTGAAAGCAACATGCTCTGTTAAAGGTGTCGGAGCCTATAAAATCGGCTTTGAGCTCGCAATTCCATTCGGAATGAAAGAAGTTGTAAAAACAATAAGAAAGTATACAAAGCTCCCGATCATTTATGACCATCAAAAAGCCGGAACTGACATTCCCGACATGGGCTCAAAGTTCATGAAAGCATGCAGGCTTGCTGATGCTGTTATTCTATTCCCGCAGGCAGGCCCTGAGACGGAGGCTTCATGGATAAAGGCAGCTCAGCAGGCAAAGATGCCCGTTATCATAGGGGGCGAGATGACTCACCAGGCATATCTGAAAGAAGCAGGCGGCTTTATTGATGACAATGCTCCAAAAAGAATGTATGAAATTGCAGCCTCAATGGGCGTTGCGGATTTTGTGATTCCGGGCAACAAGCCTGAAAGGGCAATGGAATACGTTAAAATAATAAAAAACAAAATAAAAAATCCAGTGTTTTATAGCCCAGGATTGATTGCGCAAGGCGGCAAAATAAATGATTTGGCAAAAAAGCTTGAATCATGGCATGCCATAGTTGGAAGGGCAATTTATGAAGCAAAAGACATGAGGAAAGCTGCTGAGGAATTGGCGAAAGAGCTGGCATAATTTCTTATCCTATGTCAATTTCGGGGATTTCTCTACATTTTTTATTTATGATGCAGTTTAGAAAGCATGCATCCTGCTCAGCTGTCAAGAGATTACCTGAATCAGGAGTGCCGCAGGAGTCATCGCAGCCGCTTGTCTGGGAGTTTGTGCACTCCGGCCATAAGCGGGAGTCAATCACTTTGATGCTTGCATCTGCAACAACACCCTCACCAAACACCCTTAGGGCATTCTTGTACCCGACAGCCTCCTGGTGCTCCGGAGCAAATCCAGCTATGACAAAACGCGAAATTTTGACTGCACGGTCAAAGACTTCAGCATCAAACGCATACTCAGGCCCAATTTCAGTGCCCCACATAACCTTGTCAGGCACAGCATCCACAATGGGCTTGTAAGCCCTGATTGCACCATTAATCAAGGATTTTTCTTTGCTGTTGTATGTGGAAACAAACCTGCTGATTGATGACTCTTTGTTGGTGCTGTCGTATTGGTAGATTATGTCATTATTACCCACATGGAGAATATGCGCAGCGTCCATGCTGAAATACAGGTTGTCGTGCTCTTTCAACAGACTAATCAGCTCGTCCGTGCTTTTGTCCAAATCGTCCCTGTACATATGTATCAGGAAAATCGTGCCAGGATACGCCTCGATGATTTTTTCGACATCACCAATCTTGCCTGCAACAGGATGGAACATGAAATTGATGCCGTTGGATTTGGCCAAATCAATCAGCTCTGTTATTTCAGGGTCATTGTGCCTGGCGCTCCATTCCTGCGTTTCAACCTCGCCAAAGCCCCTGATAAAGTTCATTCCTGCTGTTTGCCTGGATGCAGACAAAGTGCTGCTGTACATTCCGGTTAATTTTTGCCCAAGATACTGCTCGACTTCCTCGCCCCCAATCCCAGGGTTGAAGAAAGGCACAATCCTGTAGGGGTGCTTTTGCGCAGCGTCTATGACTTCGCCAAGCCCCTGGTCGCTGACAAGAGCATCTGCTGTAGGCTCTCCGGAAATTCCAAAGAACCCAATGAAAAAGTTGATCCCGTTCCTGTCAAGGGCTTCAAAATATAAGTCCATTGATGGAGCAGAGCCTACTTGCTCTGAAGTGCCATAAAGAGGCCCGTTATAGGCACCTTCATAAGTCAAAGCTGGATTGAATATCTGGAATTTTCCCTTTTCTTCAGCAGCGGGCTCTGATGCTGAGGTTTCAGGCTCTGTTGTTTGCTCTTCTTTTGTTTCTTCTGCTGGCTCTGATTCCTGCACTTGAGCTGGCTCTTGCACCGCTTCCTGTTGGGTATCTTCAATTGCAGGTTCAGATATTGTTTGATCAGGCGCTTCTGGTGCAGGCTGCGCACATCCAAATGCAATCACAGAAAAAATCAATATGGCAAGCACACCCTCTTTTTTCATCTCAAAACAATTCTTTAACTACTATTTAAATTTTTTTATTCTTGTTTTTTCCTTGAAATGCACAGCAAAATTGCCACCAAAACTATTATGCCCGCAGGAATGGCAATCCACAATAATCTGTTTTGCAGCGGATTTTCTTTAATACTTGGGGCCCTTTCCGCTCTTTCTGGAGGTATTGGGGGGTATTCAGGTTCATGCACAGGAGCCTGCGGAGCAATTCCTATGCTTTCCTTTTGTGTTGCTTCTGAAGGCATTTGTGAAATCCCGCCTTTAAAAAAATAAACTTCGCCTGTTTTTGTGGCTCCAACAATAAATTTGGCGTCGTCTGAAATGTAGGATAATCTGACGTCTTTACCATACTCTTGTCCTTCTGTCTTATACTCCCACAAGAGAGTTCCTTTATTATTTCTTAGCTCAAGCCCGGCTTTTTGATTTCCGCTGATTATGTATTTTCCGTCTTTAGTCATTGCGCCGCTTACTGCATCAGGCCCCTTTAAAACAACTTTACCGCTTTTTTTTACCAGCACAAATTCGTTTCTTGTTCCCCCGGCCATAAATGAGCCATCTTTTCCGATTTCGGCCCACCTAAAGCCTCCTTCGGCTTCATATGCCAATAAATCATTCCCGTTCTTATCAATTAAGTGCAGATATCCCATATGCCCTCCTGCTGCGGAAAAATCATTTCCAGGAGTTGTTGCTATGAATCCATAAGGCCACGAGTGGATGTAAGTCTTCCATTTTTCGTTTCCGTCAATGTCAAAAAGATAAAGGTAGCCGTCCCCGCTCCCTACCAGAATATGCGAATCGTCGTCGTAGAATTTTATCCCCCTTATTTGGCCCCTTGTAAATTTTTTCCAAATTTCAGCGCCGTCAGCAGCATTGAGCAAATAAAGATTGCCAAGTGCATCTCCAACCGCCACAAATCTGCCATCATTAGAGAATCTTAATTCATGAAAAGCCACATCTTCTAAAAATTTTTTCCAGACCAATTCACCGCTTTTTTTGTAAATTAAAACTTTTTCAAATGAAGACTCATGCTGTGTTTCTCCCAAACCGACTGCAACTAGAGAACCATCTGCTGAAAGATCAACTCCTCTTATGGCTTGAGGCATTTTGAGTTTTGTAATCTCCTCACCTTCTATACTAAAAAGATAAATATATGCCTCAGAATTTCCTTGCTCTAACATTTCACCACCTATACCTAAAGCAACCACCTGTCCGTTTTCTGAAACTGCTCCGCGCCAAACCCCAAGCCAAGAGCCCGTGTCTAACTGAACTTTTTTTATTAGTTCATAATCTCCTCTTTCAGAGGCCCTTTCCAAGCTTATATCCTTGTTAAGTTCGTTCCCATTTCTAATATCTATTTCTTCGGAAAATAACTCATAACCGTTAGCATTAACATTGAGAAGATATTGAAAACTTGGAAGCTTTAAATCATAATGTCCATCTGGCCTGTTTGGTTGTCGTCTTGGTTCAAACCTTTTGTACTTAAGAGATATCTTTGCATTCGCTACTGGTTTTCCAGTTTCTCCATCTAAAATATTTCCAAAAATCCTTGCATCTTCCGGTAACGGCCGGCTTTTTAATATTGTTGTAATAACCGCTTGTTTTGCTTCAGCTTGGGCTCCTACTGGAACTATATTAAAAGTCCTGTCGAAACTCTTTTCACTGCCAGGAGAAATTCTAGGAACAACCTCAAATCCGGTGATAGGCTGGCTTTCCCCTGCTTGAAGATAAAGCTTTTGTGGCTGCGGATGAAACCCAATTCCAACGTTCGGATCAATTGGGTTTTGTTCCGGTTGGACTTGATAACCTAATTCCAGGTAAGAATCCCCTGTGTTTTTAACCATACAACTATACTTTATTTCCCCAATTAATTCAGCATTTACCTCGACAGGGGTTTCGCAGCTGAAGTCAAAGCTATAGGTTGCGTAGGCAGCGTCTGCAAATAATGCAAAAGCCAACAGAAGCAAACCAGCCCCTTTTTTCATATATCTTCAATTTTACCTGCTTTATTTAAATTTTTTCGAAATATCGGTTTCAAAAAGCTTATAAACATAAAATCACTTGCAGTTCAAATGAAACTGACAAGCAATGCATTTGCAAATAACGGCGCAATTCCCTCAGAATGCACCTGCGATGGAAAAGGCTTATCGCCTGAATTAATCATTAGCGACGTCCCTTCTAATGCAAAAAGCCTTGTGCTGATTATGGATGATCCTGACGCTCCTGTAGGCACATGGGACCACTGGGTTGTGTTCAATATCGGCATTTCAACAAATAAAATCCCCAAGGGAACAGAGCCAAAAGGAATTGGCGGAAAGAACAGCTGGGGCAGGACAGGCTACGGAGGCCCATGCCCTCCATCCGGAACACACAGATATTTCTTCAGGCTCTATGCGCTGGATGCAATGCTCAGCCTGCCAGAGGGCTCTGCAAAAAAAGATATTGAAAAGGCAATGCATGGGCATATTGCTGCAAAAGCGGAATTGATGGGGACTTACAGGAGAAAGTAGATACCCATAGAATTAAAAATAAAGCAAAATCCTTGTTCTTTGGCTCGTGGTCTAAAGGCTATGGCACCATCTTATCATATTTGAGAAAAAGGCGGAGACTTTGGGCTCAAATCCCGCAGAGTCCATAAAGAATAGCACTATATCAAAAAACTGTATAACAATAAATAAAAATCAAACCCGAGAGCGACCTCTTCAAGCAGCATGATTGAGGTGACCCGCTTTGAATACAGGCACTTTATAGTTAGCAATCAAGTGCATAATTATAGGCTGTGGCTCCCTTATCACAAATGTCATAAACAGGGAAGCACCGATTTTTGAATTAATAGAAATGTCATAAATAAAAATGGCATCCTGCAAATCAGTCTATGAGCCGAGGGAAGACAGCACTATGCTGGAAAAATATGTTAAACAATACGCTAAAGGCAAAGTGCTTGACATCGGAACAGGCTCAGGGATACAGGCAATAGCCGCAGCCCAGAATAAAAATGTTATTTCGGTTCTTGCAGCAGATGTCCAGAAAGGCGTCATTGATTACTGCAGAAAGTGCATAAAAAACAAAAAAATAAGATTTATCCGGTCTGACTTGTTCAGGAATGTAAAAGGCAAATTTGATGTGATAATTTTTAATCCCCCTTACCTTCCGCAGGAGCTTGAGCTTAAGGATTTGACCATTGAAGGCGGAAAGAAAGGATATGAAGTTATTGAAAGATTTTTGAATGATGCAAATGAATTTCTGGAGCCTGACGGGATTATCCTGATGGCTTTCTCATCATTGACAAAAAAAGAAAAAGTTGAAGAATTCATAAAAAATAATTTGCTGTGTCCTGAAGAGCTGGAAAAGCGGCACATTTTTTTCGAGGACATATATGCTTACCTTCTGAGGAAGAATGAACTTCTGAGAATGCTGGAAAATAAGAAAATTTCAAAAATTAGATATTTTGCAAAAGGAAAAAGAGGGCTGTTGTTTAAAGGAGTGTATAAGCGCAAAAAAGTCGCAATAAAGGCAAAAAACCCAAAAAGCGGCGCACTTGGAAGGATAGAAAACGAGGTTAACTGGCTTAAACGGCTGAACATGCGCAAAATCGGCCCAAAGCTGCTGTTTTCTGATGAAGGCTATTTTGTCTGCGAATTTATTGAAGGGGATTTTATAATGGATTATATCGGAAAATCCAATAAGGGAAAAATTAAAAAAGCGCTTAAAGGCATCCTTAATCAGCTTTTAATGTTGGATGAGCTGAAGATTGACAAGGAAGAGATGCATCATCCGGTCAAGCATGTCATTGTCAGCAAAAACAGGCCTTATCTGATTGATTTTGAAAGGTGCCATTACTCGCAGCATCCAAAAAACATAACGCAGTTCTGCCAGTTCCTTATGAATATTGAAGACATGCTGAAACATGCGGGAATCTTAATCAAAAAGCCGGAGATAATTGAATTGGCAAAAGTTTATAAAAATAACCCGAATAAGGGCAATTTCAGGAAAATAAGCGATTTGATATGAAAATTAAAAAAATGCGCTTGTATATTGGGGCTGTTATTTTTATAGCCTTAACCATAGCTGCATTCTACTTTATCAAACCAGGAAAAGAGACGAAAGAAATTGCAAAAAATCCGCAAAGCAATTGGACTGTTGACAGCAATGGCTATCTTGCCTACCCTCTGGACAGGGGAAATGTAAGGTTCAGCAGGCAGGACTACGGAACTGATGGAAACCTCACCATACACAAAGTAGCCTATCAGAGCAGTAACGGCAATGTTTATGGCTTGCTGGTCCTGCCTACAACAGCAGAAGAGCTTTTGCCCGGGGTTGTATTGCTTCCAGGAGCAGGGGTTTCAAAGGAAAGCGAGCTAAAGCTTGCGAAGAAGATTGCATGGCTTGATGCAGCTGTTTTGGTTATCGATCAAAGAGGGGTTGGAGAGACAACCGGAAAGATTAATCCCATTGAGCAGGATTATGCTGATTTTTTAAGAGGGAAGGAGCCGAGCCAGCACCTTATTGTTTATGATGCGCTAAGAGCATATGATTTAATGAAAAGCGCCCCATTCACTGATTCCGGCAGGATAATAATCGCAGGGGAAAGCCTTGGGGGAAGAGTGGCAATAATCGCTGCCGCCATTGACAGGAACATTGACGGCGTTTTAGTGATAAGCTCTGCAGGGCTTGATGTTGAAGAGACGAACAATACCAAAGTGAATGCTTTTCTAAATTCAATTGACTCAGACCATTATGCAGGATTCATATCTCCAAGAAAGCTTGTAATGCTGCATAATTATAATGACAGGAATATCCTCTTAAGCGCTGCATTAAAAACCTATTCCAAGGCCCAAGAGCCGAAGCGGTTTGTTTTGGTGAATGACACCTCATGCAACCACGGCTATTGCGACAGCATGTATCCGGGATTGGTTGATGCCCTTGATTACTTGGTTGGGATAAGGTCAAAAACTTTGTTCAGTGTGCCTGATGAATGAATTAATATTAAACACAAATATATAAATATCCTTTAAAATATCTGCCGGAAATGAAGCCCAAAACAGTTAAGATAATTTATTGGGTTGTGACTGTCTTATTCTCGGTTTTCATGCTTTTCTCCGGAATTTCGGGAATACTGCAGGTTGAATCGGCAAAAGAAGCCATGAAGCATCTTGGGTACCCTGTTTATTTGAATACAATCATAGGAACTGCAAAAATCTTGGGAGTAATAGCTTTATTGCAGTGTAAATTCAAAACTATAAAGGAATGGGCTTATGCAGGCTTTGCAATTGACATAATCGGCGCAGCTGCATCCATGTTTTTTGCTGGCGATGGAATCTTTATGGTACTTTCAACAGTGCCGTTTCTTGTTGTGATGTTTGCCTCATATTTCTTGTGGAAAAAGTTAAGCATGAACTAGTTAATTCATCTAACTTTAGCTTTTTATATCAACTTATATATGAAAATAAATCGGTCAATTTGACAAATTTGCTTTCGGAACTGCTGAAAAAAAGCAAACCTTTATATACGACTTCTGCATACTAAACCATGGTACATCGAAAAGGCTATTTCTAGTACTTTCGTGTAACTAAGTATAATCGGGTGAGTAAGAATGCGTTATGGAAGTTTTGAAAGGACCATGCACAAGATAAAGTGTTCCGAATGCGGGGCAGATGCAGAAGTTCCTTTTCAGCCTAAGGAAGGCAGGCCAGTCTATTGCAGAGACTGTTACAGCAAGAAAAGACCAAGATACTAGGATTACAATCCTTAGTTGACTAGTTTTTCTGAATTATTTTTTCTTTTTTTTGATTTTTGCTAATTTTTCAAGAGTTGAAAAAATTATTACTTTCTATAAAAAAATAATATTTTTTATATCCTTTTAACTTAACAGCTCAATTTTTCACAACCTTTAAATATCAATTTTAAAATTCTTAATTTATGAAATGGCGCCTCATTGAGCAGGGGAATTATTCTCCAGCAATGAACATGGCTATCGACCAAGCCATCTATGAAAGCGTTGCCAGTGGAAGGGAATTGCCCACAATCAGATTCTATAAATGGATGCCAAGCTCAATTTCCATTGGCGCTTACCAGAATCCAAAGGAAATAAACCTGGAAGCATGCAGGATGCACAACATAGGCATTGTTAGAAGGATGACCGGCGGAAGGGCAGTCTTCCATGACAAAGCTGATTTCACATACAGTGTTATTGCCCCAATCAGGATTTTCAATTACAGCATTGAGAATGCCTACAGGCAGATTTGCTCTTGGATTATAAATGCGCTGAAAGAACTGGGGATAAAGGCAAGCATGGAAGGCAAAAATGACATCATGGTTGATGGAAAAAAGATTTCAGGCAATGCAGCCAAGGCAATGGGCATGGGAATCTATCTCCAGCACGGCACATTGATTTATGATATCGACTTTGATTTGATGCCAAAAGTGCTGAATGTAACTCACGATGCCGTCAGTGAAAAAGTAACCTCGATTCTGCAGCATAAAAAAACCGGACAGGATAGGGTTTATGATGCGCTGAAGAATAATTTTACCAAAGACAAGGAAATCAAGACAGAAGAATTGTCAAAATATGAAGTTATAGGGGCAGGAGATTTGGCATCCGCAAAATATAATCACATAGCGCTTCCTTCAGGCACTTTGCTGAGGAATAAAGGGGTATGCTATGTGGAGAGGGGGTAACTGGCATTTTTAGTGCAGGGGTGTGCAAGAACTCTCTGAGCTGAGCGCAAAGAAACTTGGAGCAATTCACAAAAAGCAGCCAAAAATATAGCCCCGGGCAGATTCCCACCAACCTTTTCTTCAAAAGAAAAGCTTGACCAAAAGAATATATGGGGAATTTAGCAATTCCCCTGAAAATAGTAGCCCCGGGCAGACTTTCGTTACTGAAAACATTTCCGTGGGATTTGCGAAGCAATATCCCACTTGACCAGCTTGTCAACCGAGCTTTCAGTTGGATTCGAACTGCCGTCAGAGCCTTTCGTTGACAACGAAAGACCAGAAAATCCCTGATTTTCGCTGCCTCCAGAGGGCCCTATCCTTGACCGCTAGATTCCGCGAGCATGACTCTCTACGGGGCTAAAGCGTCTTAGCGGGGCTGTTAAGAAAAAGAAAAATATCTGTTGCTTTTAAAATCTTTACTTCTGCTCAGCAATTTCAGCCTTGATTTCCTGGGGCTTTTCCCTTGCCTCAATCCCGGCATACCTTATCTCGCAGACTTTGATAGGGTAAATCTTGCTCAAAACGCCCCTCATCTCGCTCTGCAGCTTGTGCGAAATCAGTTCGCCGATAAAATCCTCATATGTCATCTTCTTGATTGTCCTGGCAAGATAAGCAAGGATATTGTTCCTCATCTTCGCTGCAATCGATCCCTTAACATCAGCCCTTGCGATAACCAGGGGTTTCACCCTCAAAAAGATGTTGTCTGCAGTCTCGCAGTTGAATGACAGGTCCATTTTTTCGCTTGCTCTCCTCACAAACCTTTTAACAGAAGAATGGGCTATCTCATAACCGATAATGCTTGTCTTTGCATTATTGCCTTCAATCTCAACAACCTTGAAATGAATGCTGATATTCTGCCTTTTGGTGTCGTTTATGAGGTTCATGAGGCTGTGGCTCAGCGTCTTTCCAAGCATCTGCTGGGGCTCATAAGCCAGGCTTTCCCCCAAAACGACATTGTCAAACTGCTTTGGCGCGATAATAGGGTACCACTGCTTTTTCTTTAGCTTTGCTACTTGTTCTGCCATTTTTAATCCAATTTTATGGAAATTATAGCGATTTATAAAGGTTTATATTTGAATATTACAGTTACCGACACACTCTATCACGCATTACGAAAAACTCATTACGAAACGTCGTCTCAATCCCGAACGGAGAACGTCCTCTGAAAGGCCTCAGCAGTTGGAGGAGGCCAGTTAGTTTATCGAATCTGTTGAAAATATAGCAAAGGCAACAAATAATTGAGCATAAATTATTGCCTTTGCTTGTCGAAAATCAAAATTTTCGAGCATCCGAAAATGCTTGCATTTTCGATATATTACGAATGGGCAACAATTGCTCAATTATATTTGCCCATGAGTATGCCTTAGAAAAATAAACCTAAAAAATCAAACATCCAGATTAACAACTTCCTTTGCATGCATCTCTATAAATTTCCTTCTCGGCTCAACCTGGTCGCCCATCAGCAAAGTGAACATCTTGTCAGCCTCGACAGCATCCTCCAGGGTCACCTGCAGTATTGTCCTGTCGCCTGAGTCCATTGTGGTTTCCCACAATTGCTGCGGGTTCATTTCCCCCAAACCTTTGTAACGCTGCATGACTATGTCTTCCCTCCCCATCTCGTTCAGCAATTTCTCCAGCTCCTCATCATTGTAGACGTATTTCGTTATTTTTCCTTTTGTTACCCTGTACAAAGGCGGCTGGGCAATGTATACATAGCCTGCCTCAATCAATGGCTGCATGTGCCTGTAAAAGAAAGTCAGCAGTAAGGTCCTTATATGGGAGCCGTCAACATCCGCATCTGTCATTATTACAAGCTTGTGGTATCTTGCCTTTGTTATGTCGAACTCCTCCCCAACGCTTGTCCCTATGGCAGTAATCATTGTTGTGATTTCCTCATTCTCGAAAATCTTGTTTAGCCTTGCTTTCTCGACGTTCAATATCTTTCCTTTTAATGGCAATACGGCTTGAAATTCCCTGTTTCTTCCCTGCTTGCAGCTTCCCCCGGCAGAATCCCCTTCCACAATGAACAATTCGCATTTTGAAGGGTCTTTCTCTGAGCAGTCCGCTAATTTGCCAGGCAACGAGCCATGGTTCAAAGCCCCTTTCCTTCTTGTCAATTCGCGGGCTTTTTGCGCCGCTTCCCTGGCATGCGCTGCATTTATGCACTTGAAAATAACTGTTTTTGCAATGGAAGGGTTCTCCTCAAGAAACGAGCTGAATGAGTCATAAACAATGCTGTCCACCAGCCCTTTAATCTCTGAATTTCCGAGCTTTGTCTTTGTCTGGCCCTCAAACTGGGGCTCCGGTATCTTAATGGAGATAACTGCAGTCAGGCCTTCCCTTGAGTCTTCGCTTGTGAGCTTTATGCCTTTAATCTTGTTTTTTTCAACGTAATTGTTCATAACCCTTGTCAGCGCTGTCCTGAAGCCGATCAAATGAGTTCCGCCTTCATAAGTGTTGATTGTGTTGGCGAAAGAGAAAACATTTTCCTGATAGCTGTCGTTGTACTGCAGCGCATACTCGAACATTATCCCGTTTTTCGGCTTGCTGAAATAAATAACCTTGTGCAAAGGGTTTTTGTTGTTGTTTAGGTATTCTACAAAAGATATTATTCCTCCCTCATAATGGAATTCATTTTTCTTTTCTGCCCTTTCATCCTCTATTGTGATGCTTATGCCTTTATTCAAAAATGCAAGCTCCCTCAGCCTGCTTGACAGGATGTCAAAGCTGAATTCTGTGATTTGAAATATCTGCCCGTCAGGGAGAAATTTAACGGTTGTTCCGGTGTCTTTTGCGTCAATTTCTCCAATCACGCTTAATTCAGATACTGGCTTTCCGTACTGGTATTTCTGCCGGTATACTTTTCCATTTCGCCTTACATCAACAACAAGCTCCTTGGACAATGCGTTCGTGACAGAAATTCCGACACCATGCAGGCCTCCTGAGACTTTGTACACTTTCTTGTCAAATTTTCCCCCGGCATGCAGCTTGGTCATGACTACCTCAACACCCGGCTTGTTGAGCTTTGGATGGATATCAACAGGAATCCCCCTTCCATTGTCGCTTATCGTGATAAACCCATCCTTGTGGATGGTTACTGAAATCTTTGTGCAGAAACCAGCCAATGCTTCATCAATTGAATTGTCAACAGCCTCATAGACAAGATGGTGCAGGCCTTTTATATCGGTTGTTCCGATGTACATTGCAGGCCTTTTTCTTACAGCGCTCAAGCCGGCAAGAATCTGGATGTCCTTTGCATCATAGCTTGACTCGCTTTGAGATGCATTATGCTGTGTTTCCTGTGATTGCTCCATTTTAGTTTTCTATCTAAATTTTGATAATATGAAAATAACAAAACCACAAATTTTCGACGATAAAACTGTCTGTATTCCTGTTATCTTTAGAGAGCCTGACTATTTAAACCTTTCGTTCCTAGAATAGCTTTTTAAGGCTGGAAAAGGCAGGATTTAGGGGTTTTGGCACTTATGATAAATCAAAAGGATTTTAAAGGGAAAGTCAATGCTAAACTAAAAAATGTTAAGCAGATATTTGCCAATTTATATACCAACTGCTTTTGCTGGAGGTATGTATTTAGGGATTGTGAAGTCACAGAGAATTCCGCCTGATACCCTAACTCAATACCTAGCTATTTTTGGCCTACCTATAACAACTGCAGCAGTTGAATTTATGGAATTGAGAAATAGAGAACAAGGTCTAGATGAAAGATTGTTATCTATGAAGAATGTTGAAAGAGTGGGAACAACACTTTTTATTACAGAATTAGCATTAGCGGCCGGATTTACAATAGGATACTTGATTGGAAACCCATAACTCTATTCAAACAGTCTTTCAACTCCAATCTTTCTTGACAAGTCATCAAACTCGTCATTAATCTTTCTCGAGAACATCGTGGCAAAAGGTCCTGTGAAATCTTTTATTATAGTTATTGTCTTTGGAATGCCCATGTGCCTGGCAGATGATTCGATAACTATGTAGCCCTGCTCCAGGAGGTTTTTTGTCAATTTATCCACAAGAGCAGGCAGCTCATTTATAGCGCGAGGAATATCATTAAAGCTTTCAGGCTTGAAAGCCCTCAAGTTAAGGTCAAATTGCTGATGTAACTTCATTTTAGTGCATGTTCTCCAAGTATCCGTATTTTCTTTCCGAGTTGCTGCCTTCGAGCATTTTCTCGCATTCCATACATAGATAGGGATCGCTTATCGCGTTTTTCACTATAAATGTTCCGCAGTTGATGCATTTATTTTTCATATTACCGCTCCTTACGCCGCATCCTCATAGCCGTTCATAAAAGCTTCTTCCATCGGGCTCAGCTCATCGTCTTCAAGCATGGACTCTCTTGCCTCCTTTGAATAGATGCCAATGTCGTCTTCGCTTTTTTCTTCTCTGACTCTGAAAATTTTCCTCTTCAGCACCCTCAAATCACCCTTTGGTTCAGCGCCGAAGGCAAATTTAAATAATTAACCTATATGATATATATGGCATATAAAAATCATTATATGTATATATTACAATATATTATGTAAAATCTATAATTTCCAATAATAATCTTTATATATGGTTAAAAGCCTTCTTTTTTCAAATTAAATGGGGTGGTTAAGATAGACGTCAGAAAACTTATAAGCTTCGGCAAGGGATCTTACATTGTTTCCATGCCGAAATCCTGGGTTGAAAAAAATAACCTTAAGAAAGGCGACTTAATCTCGGTAAGCGATGACGGCTTCGAGCTTGTTCTTAGCGCAAGCCAGCAGGAAGAAAAGCATGGCGCAAAAGACATTGAAATAGACGCAAAAGGCAAAAACCTTGAATTTATGAAAGCCGAGATTGTTTCTTCTTACTTGAATGGGTACGACACAATAAGCATATTATTTGAAAACAGCAATAAGGAAGTGCCTAAAATAAAGGATGTCATAAGGAACCTTTCAGGCTTGGAGATAATGGAGCAGACCTCAACAAGGATTGTGGCAAAAAACCTCATCAATATAGATGAAATCTCGATAAGCAACATCATAAGGCGAATGGACATAATAACAAGGGCAATGATGGAAGACTGCATTCTGTGCTGCAGGGGAAACTGCAACTATGAAAGCATAATCAACAGGGATGTTGACGTGAACAGGCTTTACTTCCTCGGCTACAGGGTCATAAAAAATGCGATGAAAAATCCAAGAATTGCAAAGTCGCTTGAAACAGCACCGTGGAAGCTGCACAGCGACACCATGATGATTTTGAGGCTGGAAAAGATCGCGGACAGGCAGAAAAGGATTGCAAGGTATCTGTACACAGCCAATTTTGACAGACAGGCAATGGCTGAGCTTGACGAGGTGCACACTGACATCAGCGAATCCTACAATGAGATTATGAAGGCTTTCTACGAACAGGACAGGCAGGCAGCATTTCAAGTCGAAGTCGCAAATAAGGACATAACAACCTCGTGCAACAAGCTCTTGGAGAAATACATGCAAAACCATGCAGTGTCCAAGAACAAGACTGCAAATTCAAACTTAGTGGCAATCGCCAGGATAGTCGAGAATTTAAAGGCGACAGCAGTCGAGATAAGGAACATTGCAAGGATTGTGCTGTGTTATGAATGATATGGATTCGGTTCAGGCATTTTTACTATTGGCGTATAAGCCCAAATTGTTCTGCCTTGTTGTTTTATCTTAAACTTGATGGGTGTTCTTGCAGGAAAGGATTCTATATCAAAGCTTGGGGCATTTACAAGCATGTATTTTGATCTATTTTGCCCACCATGTCTTAAATTTCTTATTTCTCTATAAGGGATTTTTGGCATAGTTTGGGGTTCTTCATGTTTAAATTTTCTAGAAAATCTTGGAACTACGCTTTCTGTATTGGTGTGTTCGAGCATTGCTTGAATTTGGGAACCATTTAATCGTTGCAATGTTTTAGGATTGACATAAGCTGTATCATCTTGAATTTCGAGCTGCAGTGTAAATTTATATTTTCGGGAGGAGTATTTTAAATAAAAATTGCCTTCACTATAGAAGACAGGTCTTTTATGGTCGCCAAAATGTGATAAAAATTCAGCAACAATTGTTTGATTATCTAATTCAACATCTTCTTTCAAAGTTTCTGGATTTACAATATGCCCGTAAATAATTCTACCAACCCTATAAGTTCCCTTAAATTGGCCCGAAGCAACTTCAACATAAAGATTATTATCAACATTGAATGGTTTTATATCTTTAATTGGCACATTATAAAGTATATAATCAAGCCCAGAAAAGCCTGAGTGATGATTACCATTTAAAATTGGAATTTCAGGCCGATAGTTCCTTATATGGGATCTTGCGCCAGCTTTCTGTGAACTTTTCCTTCTCCTGTAAGCTCTATCAGGTCTTCTTGTATAATGGATCCTTGCTTTTCCAAATGAGTGTTGAGCGCTTTTTCTTTTTGATACAAAATCAACAGTTCTTCTAACTCCTCTTAAAAGTTCTGTATCAATAGTTTTTCTTGCATTAAGTTTTTTAGCTTGAGGGACAGGTTGAATATCTCCTTTAGATTCTAAAATAAGACCGACATAGAAATCCGAAGCTGGATAATCTTCAGGCAAATGATTTTCAATCAATGCCTCTAAACAGTCGTCAACTAAACTTGGCGAAGACATTTGTGTAAGTGTCAAAGTTCGATATTTAAATCTTTCGTTGTATACTATTATCAAGTGATAAAAAATTCTAATACCCATCAAACACAATCTTCCTGTTATTTTTCTCTAAAACTGTAATTGTTCTATTGCTTTTTCTTATTTCTCCAACAACATACGCCTCTTTTGCAATCTGAAGAATATCATCAGAATCTTCCTTGCCGCAGACGACAAAAAACCCCATGCCCATGTTAAAAGTGCTGTACATCTGCTCATCTGTAAACTTTGATTCTTTTTGCATTAATCCAAAAATTGGCTGAGGCTTCAATGGCTTGTTGATTCTGAACTCTGCTTTTTCTTTTATTCTGTTAAAATTTTTCAGTCCGTAGCCAGTATTATTGATTCCAACAACATCAAAATTCTTGGAGATTTTTGCCATTGCTTCAATGTAGATTTTAGTCGGCTCAAGAAGTATTTTTCCGATAGTCGAGCCGTCAAACTTGCTGTCCAATGAAAATTTTCCCTTGTAAAGCTTTTTGAATTCCTTTCTTGTCTCAAAGTCTCCATTTAGCAAACAGCGCCTTAGGTCGGTGTACCCATTTGAATGCGGACCCGAGCTTCTAAATGCGATAATCTTTTGGCCAGTAGTTATTTTCTGCTTCGCAAGTCTTTTCTTTTCGACAAATCCTATCATACAGCCTGCAATGTCAAATCCGTATCCGCTTGTAGAGCTGAGCAATTCATCAACAGAAGCTGTCTCTCCCTTTCCAAAGTTAACACTTATAGAATTTCTTAGTATGTTTGAGGCGTTGCATTGCTCCAGCCCCTTCACCATTCCTTTTATTATGTCCCCTGTTATTTTTTCATGCTGGATTTTTGGCTGGCATGCCAGATAATCCATGAAAAGAAAAGGGCTTATTGCTCCCAGGGTTGCAAGGTCATTCGCGTTCATCGCAACGCAATCGATCCCGATAGTGTCGAATTTTTGCATTGCCTCCGCTATTATGATTTTTGTCCCAACCCCGTCAATTGCAGTCGCAAGATAGTGATGGGGAAACGCATCGTTTTCATAAAGTTCAGCAAACATGCCTTTGCTTTGAGGCAGCATGTTTGATTTCAAAGAAGAAGGTATGGCTTTTTTTATTGCATCGACAGCTTTGCTTTCTGCGTCCTGATAGCTCGGCTTCATAGTGAAATGATTAGAAAGGGTGTTTATAAGGTTTTTGATGAAGCAAAAACAATGAGAATCATGGGAATCAAATGCAAGTATGTCATTTCACTGTTTTTACCTGGAAGTCCATCTCCAGATCCTTTAGGTAGGGTAATATTACTTCATCAATGGTCATGTCAGTTTGGTCTAAGGCAATTACAAATCTTCTTACTTGGCCTGGACGCTTGATTCCAAGCGCCTCAAAATCCTGGAGCATGCCAAAATCCATAATTCTCATGTACTGCTCACGAGTTGGATAACTATCTGTTATTTTGCTTCTAAAAAGTCTTTCTGCAAATTCCCCCCCATATTTTCGCTGGAATTCCCTTAATGCTGCATTAACTTCTTCTTCTCCGAATTTCCTAAGGAGATTTCTTCTCTCTCTAATCCCTCTTGATATGGCCACTCCGGCACTCCTCATATTTCCGTAGTCTGTTCTTCTTGAATAGAAAAAAGGATACAACCCCAGTTGGCCTTTTGAATCGCTTGGATGCTGCCTTAATATCGCATTCAAGAAAGCGTCAACAGGGTCGCTTTGGCCGTCATAAACCAAAAAAGCCTTAGGCCGATAGATTATAGCAAAATCATCCATTTTCTCTATTTAAGTTCCCATTATATTATACCCTGCATCAACATAAATAACTTGTCCCGTTATAGCCTTTGACAGGTCGCTGCACAGGAACAATGCGCAGTCGGCCACCTCATCTGCAGTTATATTTCTTTTCAAAGGGGCTTTTGAAACATAATTAAGGAGCATTTCAGGGAAATTTGCAATGCCTGAAGCAGCCAGTGTCGCTATTGGCCCTGCTGAAATAGCATTGACTCTTATCTGGTTTTCCCCCAAATCCACAGCCAGATATCTTACGCATGCCTCAAGAGCGGCTTTTGCAACTCCCATTATGTTGTACCCCGGAACTGCCTTTTCGCTTCCGAGATAGGTCATTGCAATTATTGATCCGTTTTTCTTCAGCATTGGAGCTGCCCTTCTTGCCAATTCAATGAGGGAATAAGCGCTTACCTGGTGGGAAACATCATATCCTCTCTTGTCAACCTCCATAAACTTGCCCTGCAGATGCTCTCTTTTTGCAAATGCAATGCTGTGGATTATAAAGTCAACTTCCTTGAATTCGCCATGGACTTTACTGAAGAAAGAATCCATGCTTGCATCATCAACCACATCGCATGGCGCGAATATCGGGTTATTAAGCTCCTTCATCAAAGGCAGAAATAAATCCTTCACTCTCTCCTGATAGCCTGCTGCAATCCTGCATCCTGCGTCATTCAGCCTTTTGGCAATGTGCCATGCAATGCTCTTGTCGTTTGCAATGCCAAAGACTAAGGCTTTTTTTCCTTCAAGATTGATTGAAATGCCTTTCATTTCCCCCTTCCTCCAAAACATGAGCCTGTTGAGATTACGCCGAAAAAACAGCTTCAATTTATAAATCTTGCTGAGCAGCCGGAATTTTAGTTTTTGCATTTTATTTTAGGATAGTGCCAGCCGCCTGCAAAATGGGATATTTTTGCCTGTGCTGGATATATTTTGTGTAGCTCATCATCCCCTTGCGCCTATCGACAAAGGACAGTGTGTTCGGGGACGGGTTTAAAATCAGCAGCTCCTCTTTTCGGGAGAGATAAACCGTGTTGCCTCCGAAGTTTTTCATGGGTTTTGAGAAATCAATTATGAAATCAACCCCTTCCCTTTTATCATCCGCATCGTGCAAAAGGGTGTAATCGCCGTGCTCAAATTTTCTTATTTCATATCTTATTTTATAATTTTTAAGCTTCAATATTTTTTCAATTAAGCTTTTAAAATACCTTCCGTTAATGAATGCATGCATATCTTTGGATTTTGCTGTAAAATATTTATGTTTGTACGGATGAAACCTCAGTTTAAATTTTGAATTGGACAGTTTCTTCTGCAATAACAGAAAAACTGGCTTTTGGAAAATATTATCCAGCCTTATATTTTTTGGATATTGCCTGCTGTAAATTTCACCGGCTTTCTTCAAAATGCCGCTGTCCATGTAGATAGTGCTAATCGCCATTGAGCCATCCGCCAACACTAAGCCTTTTTTTATTGGTTTTTATCTCCTCGACGTCATGAAGGGATTTCCCTGAAACCTTAAAGCATGCAAAGCAATTGAACATTGGGGTTATTTTTTTGGCCGGATGCAATGGCTTCTTAAGGTCATAGAGCCTCAAGCTGCCCCCGTCAACTGGCTTTAAACCCGAAAGATAGGTGATATAGGCAATTTTTCTTCTTCCAACAACATCATCATGGAACAGAAGATAGTCGCCTTGGGCGTAAAGATGCGCGTGCAGGTCAGCATTTTCCAGAGTTTCGCCTGTTAGCAGTTCCATCAAACCCAAAAATCCATTTGATGACAAAAAGTTAAAAAATTCCCTGATAGTCTTATTTTTTGAACGGCTTAATTCTTTTGTCTGGCTAAATGAGAACAGGTCTTTGTCCTGCTTTTCAAATTTCTCCGCCAAGACTGCTTTTTTTAATCCCAATAGCTTGCTTTCATTGAAAAAACCGTGCAGTGCCAAATTCGGGTATGGCTTTGCTTTTTTGAAATTTTTCCTTATTTTTTCAATTTCAGTTCCATCCAGGTATTTGGGGCTAATCCAATTTGCAGGCATTTTATTAAAAGTTAAATAGAAGTCAAATCAACCTTTCCTCTTCAATCTTCCTTAATTTTCTTGCCGTTTCTTCCCTTTTTCTCTCGTTGAATGTTTTTTCCTCAATTATTTTGTGGAAGTTCCTCATGCTGCAGTAGTCTGGCCCGCACATAGAGCAGAAATCAGATTCAATGCCAAGGTCGCTTCTTATTTTTCTTGCAGTTTCAGGGTCAAGAGACAATTCAAACTGCTTTTCCCAGTCAAAATCAAACCTAGCCTTGCTTAGCTCGTCATCTCTTTGCCTTGCATTTGGAATGCCTTTCGCAATGTCAGCTGCATGGGCTGCAATCTTGTAGGCGATGATGCCTTGCTTGACTTCATTAGGCCCCGGCAATCCCAAATGCTCTGCAGGAGTCACATAACATAAATAGTCTGCGCCATATTGTCCAGCAACTGCTGCGCCAATTGCAGATGTTATGTGGTCATAGCCTGGAGCAATGTCAGTAACCAAAGGACCTAACACATAAAATGGAGCGTTATGGCAGTATTTTTTCGCCAACTCAACATTCAGCTTTATCTGGTGCAAAGGAATATGCCCGGGCCCTTCAATCATCACCTGACAATCTTTTTCCCATGCTTTTAGCGTCAATTCTCCCAATATTTTCAGCTCCTCAATCTGCGCTTCATCTGTTGCATCGTGCAGGCATCCTGGCCTTAAAGAGTCTCCAAGCGAAAAAGTGACGTCATATTTTTCAAAAATACCGCATATCTGCTCAAATTGGGTGTATAGTGGATTTTCCCTGTCATGCTCAACCATCCACCTTGCAAGAATTGCGCCTCCTCTTGAAACAATGCCTGTTATTCTTTTCCTTGTCAATGGCAATGTTTTTCTTAAAATGCCTGCATGTATTGTCATGTAGTCAACTCCTTGTTTTGCCTGCAATTCAATAACATCAAGCCAGTCTTCTGCCTTAATGTCTTCAATCTTGCCATTGCTTTCTTCAACAACCTGATATGTAGGCACAGTTCCAATAGGGATTGGAGATTTGTCAATAATTGCCTGCCTGATGACATCCAAATTGCCGCCTGTACTCAGGTCCATTGCAGTGTCCGCGCCGTATTTAATGCAGTAATCCAGCTTTTTCAGCTCCTCTGCAATGCCTGCCCTTATTTTGGAAGCTCCGATATTGGCGTTTATTTTTGTCCTGAGGCCTTTTCCAATTCCTATTGGATGCAGTTCTTTGTGATTGACATTTGCCGGAATTATTATTTTTCCATCAGAAATCTGCTGCCTCAGCCATTCTGGCTCAATATTTTCCTGCTCCGAAACATAGATCATATGTTTTGTTATCGAGCCGTTTCTTGCGTGACTAAGCTGAGTGGCCATGATTCTTGTGTATTTCAAATGTATATAAAGATTGCTAAACAAATTTGGCTGAGCTGTAAAGCAAACGTCATCTAAAATGCACAACAATTTTGTCGGCTGGCAATATATTTATAAACTTCAGTCACTTAAAGAATAATATGGCCAAAAAAGAAATCGCCGCTGGTGTAGTGCATAGGGTGCCGGCGGATTTACGAAAGTCTCTTGCTTCTGCCCGCGCAGCGCTGGCTGCATGGAATGGCCTTACACCACTCGCGCGCAATGAGTGGATTTGCTGGATCACCTCAGTCAGGAAACCGGAAACGAGAAGACATCATATCTGGCGAGCATGCGCGGAGCTTATAGAAGGGAAACGCCGGCCTTGTTGCTGGCCCGGTTGCCATCATCGTTGAAATAAGGCGGTGCAATGTTTAGTTCACTAATCTGCCGCGTTAGGAGGCTCTGTGGCTCGCCAAGAGCCTAAATTTTGCATGGATCAAATTTGAATTTGAGAACATCCCCTAAAAAAAAGAAAAAAGGCTGGCAGATGGCATTTGCAAAAAACAGGATACGGCTAATGGGGAGAATCAGCGCTCGTCGCATATTCTGGAGCTTTTAAGGAAATATTTATGCGGCAAGTAAAAAATCGGAGGCAGAAAAATGACAGGAAAAAGAATAAGAAAGGCTGTTAGGAGAAGAGTTGGAAGGGTCATAAGCAAAGGAAAACAGCTGGTTAGTAAGGCAATGAAGGACTCTTTAGTGAGGGAATATGTAAGGGGCCAGAAAAAACTGGCAAGGTCCGCATTGAAAAAAGCCATTAAGAGGGTAGAAAAAAGGATATAAAACTTTTTTTATTGTTATTGAAGGCTATTAATTGAGTTGCTTAGTAAAGCTTGCAGAATAATGATTATGCCAATCACAAGCCAAATTCCTTCTTCCACTGCCCGCAAACCACCTCTGTCTTTTTAGAGGAGATTCCAGCGTACTTTTCAGGGCTGTGGATTATCTCCATCTGCTTTTTACTGAATTTTTTAAGGTATGGCTTTACAGATATGTCTTCTTTCACCAACTGAATCAATGGTTTCTTTGTCAATTGTGATTTTAAAGTCATCTCTCTTACATATTCATGGGCATCGGGGTGACCATTTGCCGCCAATAAGATGTAAAGCGGCTCTGCAGCAATCATGTTCTTGTTCATGCCAAAGTTTCTTTTCATGTTTTCCCTGTCAACAGCAAGATTTGACATCACCCTATTCATTCTGGCAACCGAAATATAAAACCCGGCCAAAATCTCCGGAATAAACCGCATGGAAGCTGAATTTGTCAGGTCTCTCTGATGCTCTGAAATCTGGTCCATGTACACTGTAATCATTCTGGGCATGAGTTCCTTCCACATGCTCTTGACATTCTCAAAATTGACGGGGTTTCTCTTTTGGGGCATTGTTGATGACCCGACTTGCTTTGACTCAAAAAATTCCCCAACCTCACCAATCTCATTCCTTTGCAGGTGACGCATATCGTCGGCCAAATTTGCCAGCACGCCAAAAGCGGAAACCGCATGGCTCAAAAACTCTGCCATGAATTCCGCCTCAACTATTTGGGTTGATATAGGCGACGGCTTTAATCCCAATTCATTTAATACTTCTTCCTCAAATTTTATTGGATTTTCAAAAAAAAGTGATGATGCATTATAAGCGCCTACAGCGCCTGCCATCTTTCCCCTTAAGTTATTTGCAGCTTTTCTTATTTTCAAAATTAAGTTTCCAAGCCTGCTTACATATTGAGCCATTGCAAACCCAAAAGTGATTGGCTCTGCATGCTGTCCATGCGTTCTTCCAATCTGGATTGTGTTTTTTTCCCTTAATGCAAGGTTTATTAAAGTGCTTTCAAAGGCTATCAGCTCAGGAACGAGCACATTGTTCGTAAAATCCTTGTACCTTAGCGCATCTGCTGTTGCAATTATGTCATAGCTTGTGGCTGTGAAATGCACAAACGGCCTTGCCTCCCCGCTCACCTTGTTCCTGATGCAGTTTGCCAATGCCCTTATATTGTGCCTTATCCTGTCCTCTTCAGCATAAACCTGCTCCGGAGTAACATTTCTGCATGCCTTTTCAATTTCTTCTGCAATTTTTAAAGGGCAAATTTTGTTTTTTGCAAGAGCTTTTGCCAATGCATGCTCTGCTTTCAGGGCATATTTTATGAAGGCAGCCTCTGAAAGGTATGGCTGCAGCCTGTCGAATATGCTCTTGCTCCTGCCGTAATACCTGAAGTCAAGGGGGCTTATTGTATCGAATATATTTATCTTCTCGGCAACCAAATACGGGCCTTCAATGCTCTTGTCTATACTGAGCAATTCAAGAATCCGCTTTGTAAGCTCATTTTCAAGGTTTAAAACAATGACTTTTCTGTTCTTTTCGCCAATTTCCTTTATTATGTTGCTTTCCTTGAAAACCCGTATGCACGCATGCGCCTTTGCGGGCGAGCATTTCACCCTCTCTGCTATTTCCCTTATGTGCAACTTTTCCCTGGACAGAAGCTCAAGTATCTGCACATTTATTTTTGTGAAAATGGCTGATAAGTCTTTCATTTTAATTAATTTGAAATTTTCAAACTTCAATCCGTGCTTCGCACATTATTCACAGCTCGGCGGCACAGGCTAGCAATGTTTTGCCTATGCTTTTTGCTCACAGCCTCTCCGCCTCGCCTATTAATTGTACGAGTTAAATCACAAGCTGGTTTCCTCTATCATGCTTATTTTCAGAGGAAGCTCCCGTGATTGAAAAATTTTATCAAATTATCTAATACTTAAAAACCGTTCATTATTTATAAACTTTTCTATTTTTTAAAAGAAATCGTTCATTTAAATATTTAGCCTCACCTTGTCCCTGGCCAAGATTATCTTTCCGGCAAATTCCTTTGCGCATTCTTTTTTGATGCCTGTTTTCAGAACTTCGGGATAGAAATGCGTCAGGATAAGGTTTTTAACACTTGCTTTTGCAGCAATCCTGCCGGCTGATGCAGGGGTCAGGTGCCCTTCAGCCTCTTTTGGGACAGAGCACTCAACCAAGAGAAAATCGGCATTTTTTGCCGCACTGATGGCCTCTGAATTGCAGCCTGTGTCTCCAAGGTATGCAAGCGACCGGTCATTGTGCAGTATCCTGTAAGCGACCGATTTTGTTGTTGAGCTGTGCCTTATAGGAAAAGTACTTATTGAAACAGGGCTTATTTTCAGCTTTGAATTTTTTAGCTCCTTGACGCTAATTTTGAAGTTTAATTTTGCGGGCTTGAGCAGCCTGTTCAGCAGGATATCAAAGTATGCTTTGAATCCCGCAGGACCGTACAAATTCAGCGGCTTTTTTCTTATGCCCCCATAATTATTGCTCCAGATTATAGCTCCAAGGTCATTGATGTGGTCATTGTGGAGATGGGTGTAGAAAATATGCTCGATATCAAACAGATTTGCTTTTACTTCCAGCAGCCTTCTTATAGTGCCTGCTCCGCTGTCAAACAAAAGCTTATGATTATTTGCTTCAACAAGGTAGCTTGCACAACTTCTCTCCAGCAAAGGCGCTGCTGTGCCCGAGCCAAGAATTGTCAGTCTCATTTCATGTATTCCAGCATCTCATTGTGCACTTTTCCATTTGAAACTATGAATTTTTCCTGAGTTAATTTTCTTCTTTTGCCTTCCAAGTCAGTTATTTTGCCTCCGGCTTCCTCAACAATCAAAAAGCCAGCTGCAACGTCCCATTCATGGGTTGACAAAAGCACATAACCTTCGCATTTGCCTGCTGCAATGAGCCACAGGTTGTAGATTGCAGAGCCAAAATTCCTTATATCAATGGTCTTATGCACCAGTTTTTCCAAAAAAGCTGTCTTTTCCTTCCTGTTTGCATATGCAAACTCGCACAGCACAAAAGAATGGTCAAGGTTTTTTTTGGAAGACACTTTCAGCCTTTTGCCGTTTGAAAATGCGCCTTTGCCCTTTTCCGCAATTGAAGTGATATTGAGCATCGGAAAGTGAGTTATTCCGAGCACCGGCTCATTCATGTAAGCCAGCGCTATAGATGTCCCGAAAATTGGCAGTTTGTGTATGAAATTATGCGTCCCATCCAATGGATCAATAACCCACTTAAAGTCAGAATTTCTATCCTGAATCCCGCTTTCCTCTGAAATGATGCTGTAATCCGGAAAGCTTTTCTTTAATGTGCTTATTATGGCTTTGTTTGCAGCCATATCGGCAATTGTAACAAGGCTCTTGTTCGGCTTTACTCTTATGCTCTCCTTTCTGCCGTAATAGCGCATTATTGTCCTGCCTGCAGCCTTGGCAGCCATAAGCGCAACTTTTCTTTCCTTTGAAAGATTCATAGGGGGCTAATACAACATATATTATTAAAATGTTTGCTTAATATGGATAGGTTGCATAATATCACCATACATTTTTATTTAAATTTTTATAAATATAAACAAAAATATTTATATACGCATTAAAATAACTAATTAAAAGGTGGTTTATTATATGAGAATACTCTTGTTAACCGGTGGGGGTCATATCGATTTCTTTCCGGGTCTTGAAACAATCATCCATGCTGAAAGGCAAAGATCCAGCACAATTCTTGGTTCGTTAGATGGTTGGGCCGGCATCCAGAATGGTAACGGAGGAGTTGTTGACATAACAAGTAATCCAATTGATAACTTTCGTGACTTAGGAGGCTCATTCTTGGGTTCAAGCAGAACTAAACCCGACTTGCAAAGAGTTTCTGAAAATATCAGAAGATATGGCATTGATGTTGTTGTTGCATTTGGCGGCGAAGATACTTTGGGTGTGGCGAAAATTTTACACAATGAATTAGGAATACCTGTTGTTGGCTGGCCCAAAACAATGGACAATGATCAAAGAGGAAGCTACTCAACAATTGGCTATATCAAAGCCGCATATATTGCAGCTACAAGTACATTAGAGGCTCTTGCAACAGCATACACACATTCGAGGATAGTTTTAATACCGGTTTTTGGAAGAAATACGGATTGGGTAGTTGGTGCTGCAGCAGATTATGGACTGGCTGATTATGTTATTCCAGCTGAAAGAAAAGGCTTAACACTTAATGAAGTTAGTACGCAAATAAGACGAATTTATGATGAAAATAGAGTAAAGCACGGTCGGCCATTTGCAGTAGTTGTTGTTTCTGAAGCTGCCAGTAATTTGGGTGGTCTAAAAAGGTATATTGAAAAAATTTTACCTCCGGGGGAGATAAAGTATGACTCGTATGGTCATCCAAAACTTGAGCCCGAAATTCTCGCATATGCTTTAAAGCAGGCATTAAGCGAAGGAATAGGGGTCAAAATGGATGGAATAGCTGCAAAACCTTTGACTTATCATCTTAGAGATGGAAAACTCTGGGGACTGGATGAAAGATTTGCAAGAATGACTGCAGAGGAGTGTGTGAGGCTAATAGATGAGGGTAATTTTGGAAGAGTTGCCACGATTCAAGATCCACATATTTCAGGTTTCTGGCCAGATGATCCAACAAGATATGCTGATGCCAATGGGAGACGGCTCGTTGTATCGAGTGTTCCTTTGGACTTGGCAGCTCAAGTAAGGCCGGTGCTAGAGACTGGTTTTTTGGATTATACCGGAATGGCTCCAACTCAAGGATTTACTATTTATTTAAGTCCTTTATTAGGACAAAAACCTCAAAATCCACGCGATAGAATCATTCCATTCAAAGCAGCTGAACCTATTAAATCTTAAATTGCAAATAGGTTTTTAAATTCTCCTTAATCCTCTTCCCTATCCAGAAATCAGTCTTGTCAAGCGTGTACTTGGGCTGGTTTTTTAACACTTCATCACTGACCATTTGATTTTTGGCATAAGGAAATGTTTTGCATCATTAGCTTCTACATCAGCAACTCCAACCAGGCTTTTGTTTGGCTTAACTTTTATGCTTTCTTTTTTGCCGAAATGGCGCAGCAGAACTCTTGCAGCATCTTTTGCCGCCTGCAATGCAACTTTTTTTTCTTTTTTTAGGCTAACCATGAATTTTTTATAATTTGGATTTATTAAAATGTTTATTTTTTCCCGCTTAATTCCGGACTTATACCAACTTGTTTTTAAGGTAATTTTTAACTTATTATTTGAACTGATGGGATTATTTTCTGTGCTGCAGCCAATATTATTTGAGTCAATTCCGGAGAAGGGGGTTGCGTAGCATCAATTAAACCTTCGCTTCTATTTATCTTTATGCGCCCCAATTTTTTCACTTGCGGATCATTATCTTCATCATAATGCGTGGCCCATTCTTTATATACTGCCAGCCTTGCCTTAAAATCCCTTTCAATTTCTTCATTTGATTTGCTGGCATAATCAGGACGCATCCTAATGCCATTTAAATCTATGAATTGAAATTCATTTCCTTCTTTGATACACATCTCAACAATTGAAGCCTCAACAAAAGGTATTGTTTTGAGCCCCTTCCATAATCTTTCTCTGGATTCCCTTCTTGTTGAAGTTTGGTCCAGAACTGCAACACGGCCTTCTGGATTGCCTGAAAGATAACCAATGCATTTATCTAAAGAAATACCTGAAATTTCGTCCAACGCTGCACGGTTTACCCTGAAATCTTCTGCATCACGTATATGGCTATAGAATCCATTTTCCCTTCTCTCTCTGCCGGGATTAAAAGATTGGCAGGGGTACCCGAGTTCGGTGCATGCGGCTATAACTCCAGAAGCAAAGGTCGATTTACCTACACCCGGCAAACCATATGTCACAATCAAATATTTTCCCATTTTATTTGTATAATCTTAAAAAATAATTGGGATTAAAATGTTTCTATTTTTTTGAGGCTCTTCTCGATTCTTTTTAGCACATCCTCGTTTTTAGCCTCAAATTCCTTGCCGGTTATCATCTCATAAGCCTTTATATACCTTTTAGCAGCCTCTATCTTCACTTCATCCGGAATTTTTGGAATTGGGCCTTCTCCAATGAAGCCCCTGTCTGCAAGCCACGCCCTGACATATTCCTTGTCCAGCTTTTGCGGCTCTTTGCCTTCACTGAATAATTCTTGATAAGAGTCTTTTATCCAGAACCTTGACGAGTCCGGAGTATGGGCTTCATCAATCAGCACAAGTTCGCCATTTAACTCGCCAAACTCATATTTTGTGTCAACAAGTATCAAATTATTTTTTGCAACCAGTTTTGAGCCAAAGTCAAACAGCTCAAGTGCGGCTTTTTCCATCTTGCTGTATATTTTCTCATCAACTAGCTTTCTTTTGATTATCTCCTCTCTTGAAATTGACTCGTCATGGGCTCCATGCTCTGCTTTTGTGGATGGGGTTATTATCGGCTTGCTGAATTTCTGGTTCTTTTTCATTCCATCTGGCAGTTTGTTGCCGCAGAAATTCCTGATGCCTTTCTCATAATTGTACCATGCAGATGTTGTTGTTACTCCTGTTAGGTACCCCCTTACAACCATCTCCACAGGATACGGCTTGCATTCTTTTACAAGCATCACATTCGGGTCAGGCACGCTTATAATATGGTTCTGCACAATGTTTTTTGTCTTTTCAAACCAGAAGGCTGCTGTCTGGTTCAGCACCTGCCCTTTGAATGGGATTGTGCATAATACCCTGTCAAAAGCAGAAATCCTGTCTGTTGTTATAATCAAGCGCTTGCCGTTGAAAGTGTAATTATCCCTGACTTTGCCCTCATATTTCTTGCCTATTCTGAAATCGGTTTTGTCCAGGGTGTGTTTTAGCTGCTCTTTGAGAACATCATCAGGTATCATATGTTTGGGAATTTTAGTTCATATTTAATTTTTTTGATTGATGTTTTATTTTGCTTAGTTTCGCATCAAATTCATGTTCTATTCGCCTCAAGCACTTTCTTCCCCATTTCATTCCTGTAATGCAGCAGCTCCTCCTCATACTCATTGTCAATGTTCATTATCTCTATGGCAGCTATTGCCGCATTTATTCCATTGTTTATGCCGACCCACAGCCCGTGCGTTGAATGCTTGAGAAAGTTCAATGCAGCCTCTGCCTTGTCATCCTTTTCCAAAAGCAGAGGGCAATAAATGACAAGCTCATCTTTTTCTTGGACAGGCTCGTCAAAATAGGTGAACTGCAGGTTTATGGAGTCTGATTTTGGCTTGCCTGCAAAATTCGGCACTATCTGGAATTTTTTTAAAATATCTGTTGCTTTTTTCACAGCATCATTGTTTTTGTCGCCAATTAAAGTTACGCTGCTGTATTTCTTCATCATTTTTGCGCAGTTATCAGCAGCAATTCCGCCTTGATTTACTCCTACAGCAAGAACAGGAACCCCCGGGGGCATCTGCGCGATTGCGAGCAGCGCATCAAGCCCCTGATAGTTTCCCTCGCAAGGCACCCCAATAACTGGCCTAATTACTTTTGAAGCTGCAACCCCCGGTAAATGAGCAGCCAACCCTGCTCCTGCAATCACAACAGCATAGTCATTCTTTAAAGTTAAGTCAACATCATCAGGAGTCTTATGGGCAGAGCTGATTCTTAAGTCAAAGCCAATCTTTTGCCTTTTCAATTCCTTTGCAATCTCGTTATAGGTTTTCTCATCTGTTTTCGAGCCGAAGATTATAAGCGCTTTTTTCATAAGAAGAAGATAAAATTAGTGATATTTATAGGTATCGGATGCTAATCCAATAAGTCAATTTGGAAATGCAAGGGTAAGTATTTCTTGCACCTTTGGGTCACCGAGCTTTTCTTTGGGTATCTGTCTAAGGAAAAAGTCTTTCATCTCAGTTTGATCATAGCCATGTATCTCCTTAAGAAGTTTAGTGTCCCTACCTCCAGGCAAGCCATATTGACCTTTTGAAATATAAACCCAATCTGTTCTCCAATTGTCATCCCATTTTAAGCCAAGAGCCAGCATTAAATGCTCAAAATAACCCCTAAAGCGGGCTCTTTCTTCATTTTCCGGCGGATAGTCAACAAGACGACGGACTAGTTCTTGGTCAATTGCTAAAGGCCCTTCATCAAAATCTATCACACCCCTAACCAAGCCTCTGCCTTGTATAATATTATGGTATTTTAAATCTATAGCGACTTGCTTGTGTATATCTTTAACGCCTCTGGAAACGTAATTATCAATGGCTATCCACTTCCCTACCCAATCAAGCTCCATTCCTGCATCCATGGGGTCTTTTTCGAGGATATCTAACATCTGTCCCCATTTGTCCAATATTGGCTGATATTGTGCAGAAAATAGTTTTCTGTGTTTTAATGCAAGTTCAAAGATTTGGCGCTGAATCCATAATGCTGACAATTTACTCTCAAGACCATCAAGAATCTCCTGCTTGCATGTCATATCCCTTGCAACTTGGCGAATAGCATAAACAGGATTCTTCAATCCAACTCTTGTGATAAAAGCATCATCAATTAAACCCTCTTCAATAAGGGATAAGACCATTGCAGTAGTTCCAAGCTTTAGATATACCTGAACAGGAGACATATTTGAATCTCCTGTTATAACATGGAGCCTTCTGTATCTTTCAGCGTCAGCATGGGGCTCGTCTCTTGTATTAATAATCGACCTGTTCTCTCCCATTGTTTTCATGCCCATTTCCCGATAAAAGAAACCCGATCTGGCGCCTATGTGATAAACAACATCTCCTGAACTATTCACCCTGGCGATTCTTCCAGCGCCTGAATAAATTTGCCTTGTTACAAGGAATGGCATTAAAGCTTCAGCATATCTTTGCCAGCTAACATCCCTTTTAGCTGTGTAATCTTCATGGCAGCCATAGCTTCTGTCCTCTCTGTCTAATGGGTTAAATAGATGTGCTGTGTCGGAATTATTTTTGAAAACATTCACTCTGGATTTTATGCCGGCATCCTGGAATGCTCTCTCAAGCATTCCTACTTCTTCCTCTAACAAAATTTCTCCAGCCAAATCTCCATGAACAGTATTCCTTATAAGACTGCATTCAGGAGTTGAATATTCCGGATGAAACCCTTCATCTAAATATTTAAGAGCACCGTTTGGCAGAAAAAAATAAGGAGATGAAGAAAATAATCCAAATCTCGCTCCAATATTCTCAACCAGCCTTACAGCAGCAAGATCGGAATGTGAGCGGAATCCACCAAAACTTCTAAAATAATCTTGGTTCAAGGCAGCAATTCTGCGTAAGTCTTCTGCGGAGAAATTTTTAGGCGCATTGATTACTTGTACGCCATATTCAGTTTCAAGCCCATGCAATCTGTTCTCCAATTGTCCCCGCGGCAAGGATAGCGAAATAGCCATAAAATCCAACTTAGAAATCCGCGCTCCTTATTTAAAAGTATCTGAGTTTTGATTAATAATCTCGAACTCCTGGTAATTTTCATTTGTCAATAATTCTCTTGCCGCTTTTTCAGCGATTTTCACAGATTCTTTTTTATCTGCATCTATTGAAAGGCTCCACAAAGTCCCTTTCTCTGCTTTTTTTATTTCCCTGAAGCCAAGCCTGTTTTTCAATGTTGATGCTATTCCGCTTCCGTCATCATTTATATTCTTCACTAAAACTTTCACATTATCCCTTTTAATTGAAAAGTCAAAATAATGCTTGTTTGCATTAACCATAATGTCGACCTTGCATATTTTGTCTTTGAATTTTTTATCATCCCCTTCAACTATAAATTTGTAATAATCCTCCCTTCTGACATCATTAATCCTGCTAAACCCTATTTTTTTAAGAGTCTGCAATGCAGTTATTGCAGTATTGTCAGGCACTTTCAATCCAACAACCATTTCAATTGTATTTGGCATTTTATGGCTTCAATATTATTTTCCCGAAATTTTTTCTCTCTTCCATGTATTTGTGGGCAAAGCTTGCGTCCTTTAATGGAAATGTCCTGTCGATTATCGGCTTCAGCTTGCCTTCCTTTACAAGCTCAAAGGCAGCCTTCACTTCCTTGTGTGTTGTCCCAGATGTTCCAAGCATAGTCAAATTATTCCTATAAAATTGCTGCACATCAATTTCCACTTTGTTGCCGGCAGTGGTTCCTAATGTCACTAAACGACCTCCTTTCCTCAGACAATTCAAGGCCTTTGGCAGTATGCTGCTTCCAATCTGCTCAACGGCAACATCCGCCATTTTTCCGTTTGTTAAGTACTTAACTTCTTCGTCAAAATTCTGGTTCCTGTAGTAATTAACAAGGAAATCCGCTCCCAGCTCTTTGCATCTGTCAAGCTTTTCATCATTGCCAGCGGCTGCAATCACTTTTGCGCCTGCAAGCTTTGCAATCTGTATTGCAGCAGTCCCGACTCCAGAGCCGGCTGCCATTATCAGGACTGTTTCATCCATTTTTATTTTGGCAAGGCTTACCAAGACACGGTATGCTGTTCCAAAAGTTATGGGAACAGACGCTGCCTCTTCATAGGAAAGATTTCCAATTAAGTACAGGTTTTCCTGCGGAGCCTTGGCATACTCTGCATAGCAGCCATTTATTGTGACTCCAAGCTGTTTTGCATTTTTGCATAAATTATCATTGCCCTCAAAGCAATATTCGCACTTGCCGCATGTAATTCTTGGGTGAACAAGCACTTTGTCCCCTTTATTGAAGCCCTTGACATTCTTTCCAATCTCAGCAACATCTCCGGCACCTTCACATCCCAAGATAAGCGGATAGCTTGAAGGAACGTTTCCCATCCTTACCCAGATGTCAAGATGATTGACAGAAGCGGCCTTTATCTTGACCAAAACCTCATCATCATTTATTTTTGGAGTTTCAAATTCCTCAAACTTCAAGTTATCTGCGCTTCCCTTGTTGTGCAGTACTATGGCTTTCATTTTTTTGCCTTTGCCTCTTCCAACTCTTTAATGTACTCTGCTGGCGGGCATGGGGTATTCCTCATTATCCTTACAAGAGTTTCGGTATTGCTGGCTTTGCCAACAACAAGCCCTTCAAGGACTGTATTGTCTTTTTTATTTTGGATGTCAAATAATACCTCCCCCTTGTTTGGCTCTATGTACCTAGAGCATACAAATTGGCTATTTGAACTTTGGGCAAGTGCATAATCAGGAAAAAATGGAACACTTAGCAAAATTGAATAAGCAGCAATTTTCCTGATACTGTAGCTGAACATTATAGCACCTCTTCCTCAATATATTTTTTCATTGAAATAAAAACATTCATCGCAGGGGCAAAAGATTCCATTGCCTGCAAATTTCCAACTGATTTGTTTTTCAGCTCCACAGAATCCGGCAGCTGCCTTATGAAAGATGACCTTTCAGGATGGGGCATTGTTGCCATCACATTCCCCTTCTTGTTGCAGATTGCCGCAATGCTGTAGACTGCTCCGTTCGGATTTGTTGGAAAGCTTTCCTCAATTTTGCCTTCTTTTGTTGAATACCTCAGGATAATCTGCTTATTTTTTATCAACTTATTCACCAAATCCCTGTCTTTTGTCGTGAACCTCCCTTCCCCATGCGCAATTGGCATTGGGATTATTTCATCTTTTTCAGTATATTTTGTAAAGGCGCATCTTCCTTTGCTTTCCGCGCTTTTGACATTAATCCATGTTGTGTAGTATCCGCTGATAAAAGGATTTTTGTTAGGAGCGAGTGCCATCTCCACCCTGTTTTGCAGCCCGGGTATCATGCCGCATTCCACCAAGGCTTGGGCGCCGTTGCAAATTCCCAAAACAGGCTTTTCATTTGCAGCCTCTTTTTTTATTATTTCAAAAACAGGGTCTTTTGCCATAATGACGCCTGCCCTTATCCTGTCTTCATATCCCCAGCCGCCTGGAATTATAAAGCCATCAAATTTCTCAATGCCTTTTCTTTGGTTCCACCTGACTATCCTGCCGTCCATTCCAGAGGCTAAGACAGCTTTCAGGCTTTCTTCCTCGCAGTTGTTGCCGGGAAAATAAATGACTGCGATGTTTGGTTTTTTCATTTTATTCTCAATATTTTAGTGCGGCGGGAGCGGGACTGCCACTTATTATTTCTAATAAGCTTTGAACCCGCATGAGTGTGGAGCACTCAACTGGTCCTGAGCCAGTCGCAATTACCTGGTTCTGGAACCCGTTTTTTTTATTTGATTTATTTTTATCACTCCAGCGCCTCCGCAAAGCCTCTTGTCCATGCCTCTCTTAGCTTTGATATTGGCAAGCCAATAATTTTCTTATTTGATTTCTTTATGATAAGGCTGTTCCCTCTAGTATTTCCCAGTTCAATCAAATTTACTTTGTAAAACTTGAACAAAGTCTTTACTCTCTCCACATTTTTCTCCTCAACCTCAAATACAAATCCGGAGCTTTCAGAGAACAAAGCCTTGTCATTTCTAAGATTTGTAAAATCCAAGCTTATTTCAGCGCCAATCTCCCCATCTGCATCCCCGCCAATAATCATTTCAGAGACTGTTGCTGCAATTCCTCCGTCGCTTATGTCGTGGCATGACAGCAAAAGCCCCGCATTTATCGCGTCAATAACAGCATAAATCATATTCCTTTCTTTTTCAAAATCTATTATCGGCACAATGGAGCCTGTTTCATTTTTTGTTTCATAATAAACGGAGCCTCCAAGCTCGTCTTTTCTTTCGCCAATCAGGAACAAGGCGGAATCGGCTTTCTTGAGCTTCATGGTGATTGCCTTGCTGTAGTCCTTCAAAATCCCGACGCAAGCAACTATCGGGCTTGGATCAATTGAATTGCCTGACGCTGACTCATTGTAGAAGCTTACATTTCCCGAAATGACCGGCACAGGATATTTTGTCCCCTTTAGCCATAAATTTTTTGCAGCATCCGCAACTCCCCTGACTCCTTCATAAAAATCATGGAATGCCTCTGGCTTTTCAGGATTCCCGTAGTTGAGGCAATCAGTCAATGCAGACGGAACAGCTCCTACAGCAGCGATATTCCTCATTGACTCTGCAACTGCATTCACCGCCCCCCAATAAGAATCAAGCCTGCAGTATCTTGGGTTGCAGTCTGTCTTCAGCGCAACTCCAAAAGACGAATCATCAACTTTTATCACTCCGGCATCTGCATGGCCGCATTCAATGACTGCGTTTCCCATCACGCTTGTGTCATAATGCTTGTAGGCTTTTGCCTTGCTTGCGACATTTGGATGCCCCAGGACAGTGAGCAAAGCCTTGCTGTAATCTTTGGGCTCCTTTAGATTTGGCTCCTTGAAATTTCTTTTAGCGGCCTTTTTTTCCCTGTCATATTTTATCCCGCTTGTGACAGCTTTTATCGGGGCATTGCAAACAATTTTACCATCATGCTTTAAAATATAATCTTGCTCCTTGGTGACTTTTCCAATAACAAAAGCCCCTGCCCCAATGCTTATCTGCGGCAGCTCAAAATCATCATTGTAGATTTTTAACAATGCGCTTGTAAAATCAGGCGGGCATATCCACGTGAACCTTTCCTGCGTCTCAGAGCAGGCAATCATGTAGGGGGGGAGATTATCTATTGAAACATTTGCTTTCCCCAAATCTATGTCAGCCCCAAAATTTGCCTCAGAGCAAAGTTCGGAAGTGCTGCACATTATCCCTCCTGCGCCCATGTCCTTGAATCCAAGCTCGATTCCCTTGCTTCTTGCCTCTTCAAATACTGCATAAGTTGCCCTTATTATGGCATTTTTTAAAAATGGATCCGGAACTTGCACCGCTCCCCTGTTGCTTTCCCTGTCTTTTTCATCCAGGATAAGGGAGGCAAAAGCAGCACCTCCAAAGCCGGAATTATCTGTCGCTTTGCCAACTATGATAATGTCATAGCCTTCTGCATTTTTGGGAGCATAGCTGTGGATTATGTCCTTTTCTTTTACAATTCCCAAGCAGACAACATTCACTAGGCAATTCTCATCAAAAGAATCGTTAAAATAAACATCGCCGCAAATGTTTGGGATGCCAACCGCATCCCCATATCCTGCAATGCCATTAATGACTTCATTTGCAACATACTTGACTTTGTTTTTATTTTTTCCTTTTGGATTTCCAAACCTCAATGGATCGCCTGTGGCAATAACCTTTGCGCCCATGCACAAAACATCCCTTATAATGCCTCCAACTCCTGTTGCAGCCCCTTCATAAGGCACAACTTGGCTTGGATGATTATGGCTTTCATGGCTCACGACAATTCCATGCCTTTCGCCATTGATGTAGCCAAGCTCAACAATTCCTGAATCTTCAACCGGCCCAAGAATCACGTTTGGAGCTTGCGTTGGCAGCAGTGATTTCAATACGCTTCTTGAGCTTTTGTATGAAGAATGCTCGCTCCACTGGGTGTTGAAGATGTAAAGCTCCGTTATTGTCGGATTCCTGCCCAAAAGCTCAACTGCCCTTCTTGCCTCAAAAACATTAAGAGAAACGGCATTTTTCCTTAGAAATTCTTTCAAAGCTGAATCAGGCATGCCCTTTATGTCAATTAAGTCAACTTCAACTCCGCCCATTTTCCACCCGGCATGCGAGGTTCGCCCCGCTCACCATCTTACTGATTTGAATAGGCAAGTGATTTAAATAGGTTTTGGTGGATGAATTAGTTATTTTAGAGTAGTGATAAATGGAAAGATTTCAAAGCAATATTATAATGCAACCATCCGAGTAAAATGGTTGAAACAGAAAAAAATGCATATCTGGATAGGCTGGTTCTTGCCTACTTGCATCAAAATAACCCGCTGAAAATTTTAGAGGAAGCACCTAAGCAGAAAAGGCCAAAGATTTTTTTGGAAAATATTGGAGGGGGGCAGCAAAAAGACTATATTGAAGATGCATTAAACGCGTACTTAACTACCTCTTCACCCGCCTTGCCTGAAGGTAAAGTTTATGTTTTTACACCAACTGACAGTTTTAGGTATGATAGTGCCGGAGGCAGAGTTAATCATGCTGGTTTTCGCGATGGTAAAGCTTATGGCGCTACCTTCAACGAAGCCTTAAATGAAATCATTGAAGACGCAAATGCAGGCATAAGCTATGAGGAAGAAAGATCAACACATACTAATATGCTGTTTTTTAATCCTGCATCGCTGAAAAAATTTGAGGATGCATTAAAAAGAAGGCTGCATAAAAAATCCGAAGACTGGCCAAAGGATAAGCCTAAAATTGATTTTTCTTACTCTTTTGGTGTAATGGAGCTAAATATTGCCAACTATGGAAAAATCAGGCTGTATGGTTATACCATTAAATCATCTCCCCGGCCAGATAAATAGAGCCAGCCACAACAACCAAATCATTTTTATCAGAAATTTTCCTCGCATAGCCCATTGCACTCCTTGGATTTTGAATTATTTTTGTTTTAACTGGCTTATTTTGATTTATTTTATTGAAAATTTTTAACAATTGTTTGGGATTTTCCGCCTTTTTATTCTTCGATTTTGTGAAGATTATTGCTGAAACCAATGAATTTATTCTTTTTAACATTGCAGGAGCATCCTTGTCGCTTTGTATTCCTATAATAAAGACGAATTTTCTGATGTTTTTTTTATTTTTTATTATTTCTAATTCTTTTTTTAAAACCTCAAACCCGTCAGGATTATGGGCGCAGTCCACCAGGACATTTTTAGAGATAAACTGCATTCTTCCATTCCATTGTGTTCTTTTAAGCCCGCTTTTTATTTTATTTTCATTGATTTTTATTTGATTTAGTTTTTTTAGTATGCTTACTGCCGCCAATGCAATGTCCTTGTTTTGCTGCTGGTATTGCCCGGTTAAGTGCATAAAACCTGAATCCGGATGCTCTTTTGCCAAAAACAGCGGAGCATTTCTCTCCCCTGCAATTTTTTCAATAACTTTTAGCGCCTTTCCTTTTGCTCCAGTCACAACAGGCACATTATTTTTTATTATGCCGGCTTTCTCAAAAGCTATTTTCTCAATTGAGTTGCCAAGCAAGTTAGTATGCTCCAGCCCAATGTTTGTAATAACCGAAGCTAATGGATTGACAACATTCGTTGCGTCCAGCCTCCCCCCCAATCCGGCTTCAAGAACTGCAAAATCAACTTTTTTATCATAAAAATAAAGGAAAGCCATTGCAGTTGTTATCTCAAAAAAGCTCTGGTTGGTTATATGCGGCTTTACTTTAAGAAAATATCCAGCAATCTCATTGTCTGATATGAATTTGTCGTTTATCCTTATCCTTTCATTGAACCTCTTCAAGTGAGGGCTGGTATACAAACCCACTTTATACCCTGCCTCCTTCAGAATATAGAGAAGCATTGCGCATACGCTTCCCTTGCCGTTGGTTCCGGCTACGTGGATGTATTTCAAATTCTTTTCAGGATTTCCAATCTTATCGAGAAGAGCCTGCACTCTTTCCAGCCCAAGCTTTATTTTGGGAGTTTCAAGGCTGTACAGGTATTGCAGGATATCCTTGTAATGCATGATGTGCGAAAAACTCAATAAATTAATAAACTTTATTGGCCGGGCTGAATATGAGAGCTGCCCAATCAATAAATATAAAAAGGAAGATGCAGCAGGATGCCAGATGCTTTCCCTGAAAAAATACAAGGATTTTGCCGGCCATTCCCGCTTTGCCCTTGGAGGCGATATTGGAGGCACCAACACAAGCCTTGGAATTTTCGGGATAAAAGGCAAAAAGGCTGAGATTCTTGTTTCATTCCATTTCAGAAGCGATGAATTGAACGGGCTGCATTATGCGGTAAATGAGGCGCTGGAATATGCCCGGAAAAAATATCATTTGAAAGTTTCAAAAGCATGTTTTGCAGTTGCAGGCTGCCTGTCCCCTGACAGGAGAACAGCAAAGGCAACAAATGTAAAATGGGATGTCAAAATAAAAGACCTCCTTAAAAAAACAAAGCTTAAGAAAATTTCCATCATAAATGATTTCGAGGCAATTGGCTATGGGCTGTCCATGCTGAGCAAAAAAGACATTAAAGTGATAAAAAAAGCCAAAAAAACGGGCAAAGCCCCTATCCTAATAATTGGGGCCGGCACCGGACTTGGAAAAGCAACCTTAATCTATGATATTCACTCAAAATCCTATGCCCCAATGCCTTCAGAAGCCGGGCATGCTGATTTTGCGGCCCAGACTCAAATGGAAATGGATTTGGCCGTATTTATCAAAAAATATAAGCAAATCAGGCAAACCGTCAGCTATGAGCAGGTTTTGTCGGGACAAGGATTAATAAATATCTACATGTTCCTCAGAAAAAGCGGAAAGTTTAAAGAAACCAGTTTTACAATGGAAATTGACGCCAGCTTAAAGCCTGAATTGATATCAAAATACAGAAAAATTGATAAAACCTGCAGAAGGGCTTTTGAAATTTTCAGGCTGATTTATGCAAAATTCGCCAGAAACTTGGCGCTTGACTGCCTGGCTTGGGGAGGGGTTTATATAGCGGGGGGGATAGCGCCTAAAAACATGGAGATTTTTGACAGGGAATTTATAAAAATTTTCAGCCAGAGCCATAAAATGAGCTATGCCTTGGGGAAAGTGCCTATTTATCTTGTGCTGAACTGCAATGCAGGGCTGCTTGGCGCAGGGTTAAGGTCAGAATTTTTGCAATAAAATGGAAGCGCGCTGCATCTTGTCAATATTCGGGGCAACAGGGGACTTGGCCGGCAGGAAGCTTCTTCCTGCGCTTTATTATCTTGAAAAAGAGGGACATCTCAAAAAAAATTTTATGATTGTCTGCATAGCGAGAAGGCAGAAAACAGGCGAGGAGTACAGAAGCGAGGTTGAAGAGTCCGTCAGGCATTTCTCAAGGGTCAAGGTTGATGACATGGTTCTAGATAAGTTTCTTTCAAGAATATGCTACTACCAGCTTGATTTTTCAGGCGATGGAGATTACGACGGATTGAGGCATTTTATAGAACAATCAGCCGGAGACAGGTGCTCAAGGTGCGAGAGGATTTTTTACCTTGCCGTTCCATCGCATTTTTTCAGCGCCATAACATCCAATTTAAAAAAATCAGGGCTTGCAAAAAGGCAGAAAAGCCCGAAAGCTTACAGCAGGATCATGTTTGAAAAGCCATTCGGCCACAATTTAAGCTCTGCAAAAGAGCTGAACAGGGCAATCAAAAAAGTTTTTGATGAAAGCCAGATATACAGGATAGACCATTACATGGCAAAGGAGCTGGTGCAAAATCTGCTTGTGCTCAGGTTCGCAAACAGCATTTTCGAGCCGCTGTGGAACAGGGAGTACATAGACCATGTCCAGATCACTGTTGCTGAAACTTTGGGAGTTGGGGGAAGATCAGGCTATTATGACGGCGCAGGCGCCTTAAGGGACGTAATGCAGAACCACATGATGCAGCTGCTTACGCTGGTGGCAATGGAATCTCCGGCAAGCTTCAGCGCAAAGGACATAAAGGACAAAAAAATAAAGGTGCTGAAGTCTGTGAGGAAGTTTGGCAAAGGCAAAGCAGCAAAAATAGCCGTGACAGGCCAATACGCCGGCGGCAGCATAGACGGAAAAGATGTTGTCTCATACAGGGAAGAGCACGGAATCAGCAAAGATTCAGCCACTGAAACTTACATGGCGCTGAAGCTTGAAATAAACAGCGGCATGTGGAAGAATGTCCCTTTTTACCTTAGAACCGGAAAAAGGCTTAAGGAGAAAGGCACAGAAATTGTGATAGTGTATAAAAAAGCCCCTTCAGGCTTGTTTGCCAGCTCAAATCCGGGCAGCAACATGCTGGTTGTGAGGGTGCAGCCGTATGAAGGGATAACGCTTCAGTTCAACGCAAAAGTCCCGGGAAAAAAGATTATAATCGACAGTGTGGACATGGATTTTTGCCATGAATGCAAGTTCGGCCCAAACAGCCCTGAAGCTTATGAAAGGCTGTTTTATGACGTGATGGCCAATGACCAGACTTTGTTCACAAGCTGGAGTGAAGTTGAAAATTCATGGAAGATTTTTGACGGCCTGATAGAAGCATTTAAAGGCACGAAGCCATTTGAATACGCTGCAGGAACATGGGGACCTTTGGAGGCAAACAAGCTTATAGAGAAAAGCGGAAGGCAATGGGTTGAGCCGAAAAAGCCCAGTTATGCTGATTTGTTGGAGAAGCAAAAATGAAAATCTACGACTTATCGCCGGAGATATCGGAAAATATGGCTGTTTACAGGAATAAAGCGGAGAAAAAACCAAAGATTAGAGTAACAAGAACGCTGAATGAGGGCGCAAACGAGTCAAGGCTGGAAATAGAAAGCCACACCGGCTCGCATGCTGACGCGCCGTTTCATTTTATTGGGAACGGAAAGACAATTGATAAGATAAATCTCGGCAGGTTCATGGGAAGATGCATTGTGCTGGATTTGACAAAAATAAAGGGTTCAATAACAAAAAACCATTTAAAAAACGCAAAAATACAGAAAGATGACATTGTCCTGCTGAAAACAAAGAAAAAGGCTGAAAGCATATTCGATTCAAACTTCACTTATCTGGAAAAAAGCGGCGCTGAATTTTTGTCATCAAAAAAAATAAAAGCAGTCGGAATCGACAATTTGGGGATTGAAAGAAGCCAGCCGGAGCATGAAACCCACAAGATACTGCTAAGCAAAGGAATTGTAATTTTTGAAGGGCTGGATTTGGGCAAAGTTAAGCAGGGAAGGTATTATTTCCACGGAGTTCCGCTGAAGATAATGAAAGGGGATGCATCTCCAATCAGGGCTGTGCTTGTAGACAGATTTTTAAAATGACCTAATCCTGAAATATCCTAAAAAAGCAAAGCTTTTTGGGAACTTAAAAATATGATTTTTAGGTCAAAACATTCATTCATGCACCACTACCTAAAAACAAAAAGTTTATAAACCATAAACAGGATTGGATGCAGGAAGCATAAATCTTGATTAATAAAAGAGGAAAAATGAATCATGCGCAGCACAAGTTCTTGACCACAAGTGTTGTTTTTTTGATGATGGTCACTGGCGTTTTTATAGCTTCAAGATTTAAGGAGATAGACCTTGGCGCAATGAATCTTGTTCTTTTGCTTGTTAATTCCCTGCTGCTCCTTATCATACTGGGAATAATGCTCCGCCTGAAGGAAAATTTCGGCGAAGCTAAAAAAAAGAGGGGTTAAAATGAAATCATTAAAGCCAAAAAGTTCGCGAACACATCCCTTAGTGGCATGCATGGCTTGCAAAAAGACCCGCTCGCTGTGGCAATCGCGCGCATCACAGGCAGCGCTGGAGTTTTTGACGACATATGGCTGGGCATTCCTTGTTATCCTGATAATGATAGGCACGCTTGCATACTTTGGCATTTTGAGCCCCGGCAAGATACTCCCAAACAGGTGCAGCATCGGGCCGGAATTTGAATGCATCGATTTCCAGATTTCAGCGACAGACAACACTTTCAAGATGAGGCTCAAGAACAATGTCGGCGATCCTATAGCTGTCCAATCCGTAGTGTTAGACAGCGAGACTTCAACCAAGTTTGCCTGCTCAACCCCTCCTTCAAATCCTGCGGCATGGAAAACCGGAGAGATTCTTGATTTTGCGTGGAGCGGATGCAATGCCGCTGCAACCGGCATGGTCGCCGGCGAAAAAGGCAAGATTCTGTTCAAGCTTAGGTATTATTCTGTTTCCAGCGGCTCAGCCTATGCAAGGGAAGTAAGCGGGGAAGTCTTCTCCGGAGTCATATAGAGCGCAAATTTTATATAGCATCCTGCTCATTTCTAAATTAAAAAGAGGGCAATATGAAGAAGTCTCAGGCATCATTGGAATTTCTTTCAACATATGTATGGGCTTTTTTTGTCATTTCGCTTACGATTGGGGCATTGTACTACTTCGGCATTTTCGATTTTGCCAAATACTTGCCCCAGAAATGCGTGTTTCCGTCACAGTTCAAGTGCATAGATTTCAGCCTTAGCCCGACTGATGTGAGGGTTAAATTGGCAAACAATCTGGGCGAGGATGTAACAGTGACTGGCCTTCAGATTGTAAATGACGCTGTTCCGCCAATTTCATGCGCTCCGGCCTCAACGCCGTTTGAGTGGAGCCATTCAACAGACAAGGAGATTGCATTTTCCTCATGCACCGGAGGGGCTTATATTGCCGGTGAGAGAGTTGAGCTGAAAATATCAATGTCATATTTTGCGGTAAACACGCCAAGCAAGCCGGTTCACTTGGTAAGCGGTAAGGTAAATGGAAGGGTCACTTCAAGCTAAAATCATGAAAAGAGGCAAGCGCTCGCAGGCTTCCCTGGAGTACCTGCTGGTTGTTGCGCTGACATTTGCGATAATAGTCCCTACAACTTATCTGTTCTACAGCTATTCAAGGGAGTCCAGCCAGGAAATCACCGATGCGCAGGTCACAAGGCTCGGGAAAAGCATTGTTGACACAGCCGAAACTGTCTTTTACTCTGGAGAGGGTTCAAAAACCACCCTTGATATCAGCATACCGGATAAAATAGGCAGCGTTGCCATAATAGACGGCAGGGAGATTGTCTTCAATGTCACCACAAATTTTGGGATATCAGAAATTGTATTCTTTTCCCCTGTCAATATGAGCGCAGCAGGCTCAAGCTGCAATGCAAATATCTGCAGTATTCCGGAGCTTGCCAGCTCCGGGCTTAAGAAGCTGAAGATAGAAGTCATAAGCAAGGACACAGTGAAGCTTGAGATAATATAATCTTAAAAATGAATCCAAAATCACAGTCTGCAATTGAGTTTGTCATGCTGTCTTCATTCATGCTTCTTGTTATACTTGGATTTTTCTCTCTGGCAAGCTCCAGGATGGCTGAAGCCAGGACTGAAGGCAGCAGGAAAATTGCGCAGGATATTGCGGAATTTGCATACAGGGAGATAGAAACTGCAAAATCAGTCAATGACGGCTACTCAAGAATTTTTGAAATGCCGCAGGGTATAAACGGTGTTAATTACAGCATCAGCCTGATTGACAGCAGGGAGCTTGTCGTAAGCTATCTGGATGGGGAATATGTAAAATTCCTTCCTGTGAACGTGACAGGAAGCATTCTTAAGGGGAGCAACAGGATAGCCAAGGCAAATGGGGTTGTTTTCCTGAACAGCTAGACATAAGGGATGTTCTCGTGGAACTTGATTCCGTAAACATACACATAATTCCAGAACAGGCCCCTTTTCCTTGTGACAAACACTGAAAAACCGGAATCCCTGAACATTTTTTCTATGACCCTGTCATTCGAGAGCCATGCGACATTGGGCAGTATGCCGAAGAAATCCGCATAATCAACAAACACTATTTTTCCTCCGTAAGGCAGCAAATCCCTCATCTCTTTCAGGACTTTTCTCACGTCCTGGAGGTATCCCATCATTCCTATGCTTACGATGGCATCAACATGGGGAATTGAAGGATGCACCCTGTTGACCTGATGCTCGTCATGCACCACAATCACATGCGTATCGCCTTTTTTCACAAGCCTTTTTTTTGTTATAATCAAATCCCTCCTTGACAGGTCTGTCGCATAAATCCTTCCGCTTGGATTGACAGACTCTGCCAGATGCATTGTCAATGTGCCGACAGAGCATCCGAATTCAAGCACCCTTTTTCCTTTTACATCGCCAAGCAGCGCGAGTATTTCTTTCCTGACATTTTTAGGCAGGATTATCTTTTCTGTCAGCAGAGTGAGATAGGCAAGCGCGTCATTCAGCTTGATGATTGCATCGGGATTGTAATAAATCTCAAGCATCAGGTATATTGGGATGCCTACAAAAATAAGGGAAAACCCCAATTTTAACGTTGCAGCAGCAGCTTCATCAGAAAAACCCCAGACTAATAGCAGGATGGATATAAACGCCATCAGTAAGGCTGAAGTCAGTTTTGCAAAAGGCACTTTAAATTCCCTTCTTGCTGACTGCTCTTTTTTCCTCAGTATTGGCACAGACAAAACAACAAAGAAATACATTATGAAGCCAAGCGGGAGCAGCAGGCTGAGCAGCTGCTTGTATCTGCCGAATGCCATCCCGAAAACCAGAAGGCTTACAATTGCCTGGAATATGATTGCCTTGTAAGGAGTCTGGAATTTTTCATGGATGTCGCTTAGCTGGCTGATGAACAGCTTGTCTCTTGCCAGCGCAAGAATCAGCCTTGGCATTGTTATTATTCCTCCTGCTGCAGAGCCGATAAGGGCAATAAAGATGCCTATGTTTATGGCTCCCCTCCCAAAGCTCCCCAACAGTCTTTCAGAGACAATGGCCAGGGGGGCATTTGAAGCTGCCAGCATTCTCCAGGGTATGATGCCGAGCGAGACTGCGGCAGTCAAAATCCCCAGAACTCCGACAATGATGGTGCCAATCACAATTGCCCTGGGGATTGTTTTTTCAGGCTCTTTTGTCTCCTCGGCAAGATAAGTTGCCGATTCCCACCCGAAAAAACTCTCAGCTATGAAAAATATTGCCACAAAAATAGAGGAAATTCCGAAAGCGAAAAAGGGGGAGTAATTTGCAGCGCTTATGCTGAAAATTCCCGGCAGGATTATTGATAAAAGCACGCTGATTGATGTAAGCGCAAAAATCACAAGCAAAAAGGCGCTGGCTTCAATGCCAAAAAGCGCTATGATGTTGAGGATTATTATGAACATAATGCTTATTCCTATCTTAAGCCAGAATCTTGAGCTGTCCGGAACCAAATAGTCTATAGCAGCCACAACCAGCAGCGCTGTCGTCAGGTTGCCGACAAGCCATGCAACCCATCCCATCAAAAAAGAGGAAAACCTGCTGTATGCGTGCTTGCTGAACTCGTAAATTCCCCCTGCCCGGGGGTACATTGAAGAAAGCTCTGCAAAATACATGCTGATAAGGACTGCGGCAATGCTTAAAATGACCCATGACAATATGGAAGCGTTTCCTGAATATCCTGAGCCAATCGAAGTCCCGAAGAACAAGCCTGTGCCCATTATGGAGGCAATTGCCAAAGAAAGTATGGTCCAAAACCCAAGAACTCTCTTTAATTCAGCCATTACCTCTAACCTTCTTGCCAATGTTTAAAAACAATTTGTTTATACTTCAATGTGGTAACTATGCCTGCGGCAAAAATAATTGAACAATAATTGTCAGTTCTTAACAAGCAAGACGCATGCTTTATGCTCAAATTATTGCGCCCTTTGCCGTAAAAATTATGGAAACTAATAAATATCCAATTTAAAATGGCGCGGATATGGCAAAATCAGCTGTTTTTTGGATTATTTTTCTGATGGTCCCAATTGCAAGCGCTGTCTGCACTGTCCCGGCTGAAAATTTTGAAGTCACGGAAGACATAGTGATGTGCAATGGGGTGTACAGCCTTGAAAGCGGGATAATTGTGCTTGCAGATAACCTATCAATAGACTGCAGCCATTCAGTGCTTATGGGCAATGGAATAGGATATGGGATCTTGCTGAAAAATAAAAATAAAGTTGTTGTTCAGAACTGCAATATATCCAATTATGAAATCGGCATTTATCTTCACGATGCCAATAACAATACGGTAAAAAACAACCATATATCCAATAACAAGTTCGGGATAGCCCTGTTCAACTCATTCAACAATGACTTTAACGGCAATATTTTGTCTGGCAATATTGCCAGCAATGCGATAAATTATCTTCTTGGCCCGCACCTGCAGAAGACAAACGGGCAGATGCCGAAAGAAGAGCCATCTCCAAATCAGATAATGCTGGAAGCCATAAGGATAAAAAAGCCGTTCCTGGGAGAAAAGGAAGCCGTAAGCGAAGCCAATTCCATACTGGACAGATATTTCAATGCCACCCGGCAAAATCTGGAGATAATCAGGACAGTTTCCTACAGCCAAAGCGATAACAGCACTAAGATAACCCTTCATTTAAGGCCCAAAAAAATCCTGCTTAACGCCAGCATATACGAAAAAATCCCGAAGTGCGTAAGCTCTTATGCAGGCCAGATACTGTTCGAGACAGGAGGATATGAAGTCATACTGGATGACCCCTTGGTGATGTGGACTTTTTTCAGGCTGGATAATGAAAAGAAAATCATTTATAAGGTCTTAAAGAATATTGACGAGGAATGCAAATCCCTGCTTTTTGCCTTTGGAATTGCCGCTGAAGCCAAAGAGCTTGAAAAGCCTGAAGTTAAGAGGGAAAACAGGAACTATCTGGCTGCAGGCATCGCAATAATGCTTCTCTTGATTGCTGCATTCTATTTTCTGAAAATGAAATCACCTTAAAATTCCGATGCCTTGGTGCTCTGGTGGCAATACAGCTACCTTGCTTTCCCCTGCCTGCTGAACCAAAATCCCGTCAGTTATCTGGACATCAGCATCAAGGCTGTCTGACTTGTAATTTGAAACCATAGCCTGTGTTAATTCCCCTTTTCCAACCAGGCTTAAATCAACGACCCGGTGCATTTTGCCCTCAATCTCCATCTCCTCAATCGAGTAGAACTTGTTCGGCTTTGTTATTGCTACTTGGTTTTTGTTGTTGGCTATGTTTTTTATTGCTGTTTTCTCCAGGAATACCAAATCCCTGTCATAGCTCAGCAAAACATTCACATTTTTCAGCCCTTTGTAGACAAAATTACTAAGCAAAGATGCAATTTGATTATTTTTTATCGGGTATTTCAAATAATTCACGATACCGTTCAATTCAATCTTTTTATCTGCAAAATCTACCAATCCGTTGTATGCCTTGAACTGCTGTGCAGAATTTTTCCTGAGGCAGAGCTTGTAGACAGAAGATTCTTTTGGAACATTTATGCTGAAATCCTTTCTTATGTCAGCATCAGAGTAGAAATAAGTGCCGGCAGGAGTTATTGTCATGCAGGAGAAGCAATCAGAGCCAAGCTCGATATTGGCGGAACTTTCAGCTTCAATTTTATCCCTTGAGCCGCATTTCAAGGCGCCTTTTGAAATTTGATAATTGTCTTTTTTTATCGTGACGGAGCTTCCATTGCCTTTGCTCTCGAATTCAATGTCCCTGTAGCTGCAGTCCATAATGTTTAAAGTTACATTCGAGCTTGCAGTCACTTTTATTTCATCATTTTCAACTTCAAACTCGGAATCTTTTGCATTGTCAAAGGAATTGCAGCCGGAAACGATTTTGCTTGCGCTTCCAACAGAGAATTTTTCTGCTTTTGCATTCAGGCTGTTGACATTTGATGCCGCAGTTTTATCTTTTATGAATGTATCAGCATAGTCAGCTTCTATCCTATCACTAAAAATTTTGACATTTACACCATTTATAATCTGGGTTGTGCCGCTGATTAGTGAATTGATAGTTGCAACTGATATGCTTTGTCCATCAGATTGGACACCTTGAGCACCAATATATTCCTTCCCATTAACATACAATTTCCCATTTATGAATTCAATAGTATGGCTTCCTTTGAAGGTTCCTAAATCAATTACTGAATCCCCAATTATTAGCTTCTTATTCTGTATCTTTGAGCCTGATGGAAAATTCTTAAAATTATGGCTTGTGCCATATTCGGCATTTATTGCCTTGTTCGCTTCTACCGGATTAAGCTTGCCTAAGTCGAATTTGTCCAAGTTGCCTTTTATTTGGTCGGCTGTTAGCCATTTTTCTAGGTTGTTATGTCTAATTGCTTCTGCATTTTGTGAGATGTCTTCTGAGGTATAAGCACGCAAAACTGCATTGTTTGGCGGTTCCTCATGAGGAGCATTTACAGATTTGGAGAAAACAGTAAAAATAAAAAACAGAATTAACCATTTTGTTCTCATGGCTGAATAATTAAAATCTATTTATAAAAATGTTTCTATAACTCGCCCTTTTCTATTTTTCTTAAGAAGAATGTAGCTAATTTGTGATTTGGATCTATATTTTTGACAACGTATTGTATATGCTTTATTCCTTCTTCACGCTTACCAAGTTGCTTAATGTAAAGATAGCCAAGATTGACTCTTATATTCCCATCATTAGGTTTTAGTTCAACAGCCTTAAGATAAACCCTCTCAGCATCTTGATATTTTTGTCCTTCGATATACGCATTACCTAGTATGTTATAAAATGCGGCACTTTTATTATCTGGATTATCTTCATGGGGTTTAAGCCTATCTATGATTCTTGGGTGGTCTTTTGTACCATCTAAAGATTTTGCCCAGGTAGCCAAACCATCATAATCAGCAGAATTTGTTTTAGGAAAGGCATTTACTGTATCTGGCTCTTGCGCATGCGCATAGCCAATCTTACCCTCTAAACCGTCTTGATTTTCCACAAGCCTGTCTGTGCCGCCTCTTGGATTTGTTAAAAGGTGATATAGTTTTTGAATAATGCCATATCTTCTATGTGCTATTGGTTCAGTTGCAACGAGTACTGATGCCGCAGCACCGCCTGTAAGGAGATTTCTCCTACTGATGCCAGAATAGCCTTTTGTCATAAATCATCTCTCATTTATTCCTATATAAACTTTTCGCTTTTTTCACTCTGTAAGAGTAGTAAACTATATATGATTTGTATATATTTCTTTTCAATATAGTAAATAATGCTTATCTATTCACTTATGACCAACTTAAACCTATAAGGCTTGCCCATTATTAATGATTTATGATCGTCAATTACATAAACAAAATCATTTTTATCCGGGAAAATAGTCACTTCCAAATCATATTCTCTTAAGGTTGTCAAGTCAACTTCTTTACCATATTTAAACTTAAAATCAACAATCTTGCTGATTAATTCATGAATATATTTTAGTCTTATGTTTGATTTTGAAGCAAACCTTTCAAAGCTTATTGTGTTTGTATCGTCGCTTATTTTTAGCGGATAGCTGACATCAAAGCTGACATCCCGCTCGTTTACCTGCGCATTCGCATTAATTTTACCTTTTTCAACATCCCATCCTTGTTTGCTGAAATCCTCAAAATCCTTCAAACACGTATCCAAATTGCCGTCAATATGGGAAGCAAGCTGGCTTTGCACCTCATCCACGCTTGGAACCTTGTTTGAATCCGCATTAAAGCCCTTTTTGCCGAATTGTATCAAGCTTTCTTCGGAAGTTTTCTTTACGCAATTGCTTATGTAATTTTCAATGCTTGCGCGCTCAAAGACCAATGGCTGGCCCGGACTTTTAAAATAATTTCCTGCATAGATTATGAGGAATGCAATTAAGATAACGAAAAAAGCAATTGCAATCATTAAGGTTATCTGGGCTTTTCTTTTCATTAAAATTATCCTGCCATTCCCATATATAAAAACATTTCTAAGGCAATGATGTATAATAAAAAATAGCATAATTTTATAAAGAAAATATCATACCTGGCTATCATGAAAATAATGATGGTTGAAGGCCGCTACAAGGGGAAAATCGACTTGGGCAAGTTGGACATGGGCATGCTTCCAAAAAAAATTGGGCTTGCCACAACAGTTCAGTTTATTGATTACCTAGGTCAAATAAAGCAATATCTTGAAGATAATGGAAAAATAATTTTTATTGATAAGCTAAAACAAAAATATCCTGCCCAGCTCCTTGGCTGCGACCAAGGAGGGGCTGAAAAAATAAAAGACAATGTTGATGCTTTTCTTTACATCGGGACAGGAATGTTTCATCCGTTGGGGATTGCAATAAGCATCGAAAAAGATGTTTTTTGCTATGATCCAATCCATTCAATAATGTCAAAAGTTGACCGGGAGCAGGTGAAAAATTACAACGTCAAGAGAAAAGGGGCTTACCTTAAGTTCCTTGAGGCGGATGAAATTGGCATTCTGGTTTCGCTGAAGCCTGGGCAAAATAATTTCAAAAAAGCTGTTGAATTGAAGCGGCAGCTGAAAGGCAAGAACTGCTGCATATTCGCTTTTGATACTCTTGATTTCAGCCAGATTGAGAACTTCCCATTCATCCAATGCTGGGTGAATACTGCATGCAGCAGGATTCTTGACGACTACAGCAAGTTTCCAAAGCCTTTGGTTGACTTGAGCGATATAGGGAAGATGCAGAAAATTGAGCTTTTGGAAATCAAGTCCGGTTGACTATCTCTTTTTCTTGTTTTTGGCAAGCAGGTAAATCATTGTCTTGATTTCATTCAGCTCTTTCTTTGAGACATCGACCATCAGGCTGAGCAGAATAAACAGCACCAGCAAAGTAAGCCAGTTAAAAATTGCAATGACCATCAGCCAGCTTAACTCGCCTTCTGCCTTGTACACCTGATTGATAAGCTGAAAGCCCAGAATGCCGGCCCCTATTCCGACAAGCAGAAGAACAATCTCAAAGATATTCAATTTTTTATCAGCCATTTATTTACCCTTTTTATAAGCCCTGTCAAGCTATTATTTAAACTTTATTGTTTGGATGCCGCAAGCTTAATTTTATGGCATTCTCCTGAATCTTTTCCATGCAAATAATGAAAGAGCTATGGAAACTAAAATTATTGCTGCAATAAAAACATTAAGCTTTTGCGTGGCAAGATTTTTGACTGCAAACCCGGAAGGCGCTGAAAATTCCTCATTCTGCGCATTTATATCAGCCGCAACAACTGCGCATGATCTGCACACTCCGCCGCAGTCAATACCTGTTTCATCCTGGTTTTTTTTATTATCGCTGCAGGTTTCAGCAGCCAATGAAATTTGCAAAGATTCGCATTTCTGGCTTTCAATTGGGGGATTTGCTGGGCTTGGGCATTGGACATCGGATGTATGCTGGGGTACTTTTGCAAACTCGCATTTCCTTGTCTGGAATCCATCATTGCATGCAGACCATTCGCCGCACTTCCAGTCCATGTTACAGACAAAGAATAATCCTGCTCCGCCTCCGCCACCACCTCCACCTCCGCCACCACCTCCACCTCCGCCCCCTCCACCGGAGCTTCCTCCACCGCTTGAAGGGCATGAGCCTGAAGTTGAGGCATCTGTATCGCATCCGTCAGTGCCGGCAGCGCATCCGTTTCCAAACCCATCTCCGTCACTGTCAACGCATAATTCCTTTACAGCAGAGTGGTTTAATCCGGTTATCCTGTACCTTGCCCCTGTGTCAAAGCAGGCATACTGCCCTGATGTTGAATTGTTGCACGATAATAAATTCTCATTTGCCCCGCTGCAGGCCGAGCTTATCGCACCAAATCCCGCATCAGCGTCCTTTATGCAGACTGCCTTTACTGTTGTGTTCACTTTTTCAAGGAATACTGTTTTTGTTGAATTGATTAATCTCAAGCCCCTTATCGATACGGCGCTGCTGCCGTTTGTTGTCCTGTTTATCGTCAAATTGCCAAGATCAAGAATGTTTGAAGAGCTGAATGTGAAGTTAAACTCTATGAATGCGTCAGAGCCGTTGCTTATGTTTATTGCAAACGTCCCGTTGAATAATTTTGAAACATTTGTTGTGCCGTTGATTGCCATGCTTAATGCAAGCGTTGTATTTATCGAGGACAAATTCCCTGTCAGGAAATCATTTTCATCTGAAATTCCATCATTGTCATCATCTGTGTCATTGAAGTCCGGATTTCCGTCGTTGTCAAGGTCTCTTGCGTCCGTTATTGTGATATTTACGATTATTGAATCAATATCGCTGCTGTCATTGGCCGTTATATTAACGCTGTAAAACCCGCTGCTTGTCAGGTTTGTATTCCAAAGCAGCGTGCTGTTTGATATTACAAATTCGCTCCTGTTTGATGTAAATTTCAATAAATCATTATCCGGGTCAGAGGCGCTTAAAGAGATATTTACAGGCTGCGTTTCCTGTACTGTTATCGGGCCTATCAAAGAAGCTATAGCAGGCGCACTATTCAATATTTTTATGGTTGAGCTGTTCCTGAAATCGCTCCAGTTTGCGCCGTCAAAAACCCTTACGGAAAATGTCCAGTTCTCAAGCTTTGTTGTATTAAAGGGATGGATAAATGTCTTATTTGTATAATTTGTTATTAGTGTATTGTTGATATACCACAATGTTTCATTTGCTGTTATTGAATCCCCATCTGAATCGCTGAAGCTCCAGATTGCCTGCAAAGTTCCATTTGTCCTGTTGAGGAAGTCTGTGTTTGTCAGATTGGCCGAAGTTATGTTTGGGGGAGGATTGAATACTGTAAGGTTCCAGCTTTGGAATGTTGAGCCAGTCGTGTCAGAAACTGCCGCCGTTATGTTATAATGGCCAGCTGCTGTCGAATTTCCTGAAAATGTGAAATTTGCTTGTGTTGACTTTTGCGTTCCGTTCTGAAACCATATTATTGTTAAGGTATCACCATCCGGATTGGAAGCTGTAATGCCGAAAGCTTGGTTGCTAGGCTCTGCTATGTCCAGATTTGTTTGCAAAGGGCTGAATGATGTGATGTTTGCTGGAATGTTCGTATTGTTAACTGTTAAGCTCCACGCCATTGAAATCGTAAAATTTCCATCGAAAACTTCTACAGTTATATTGTAAAATCCCGCTACTGAAAAATTATTTTGGAACGTGAAGTTTGAATTGGTTGCTTTTGCGCTTGAGTTTTGGTACCATCTTACTGTCAGGCTGTCATTTTCAGCATCAGAAGCTGTTATATTGAATGTAAAATTTGAATTTTCTTCTGCAAGGCTGAAATTAAGCCCGGCAGGCGCGAAAGATGATATTAATGGAGGGGTGTTGTTTGATGTAAAAAGCCTGAATTCCGTCAAAGCCCTGTTCCCGGCAGAATCATTTCCCCAAACTTTGTATGTGTATGTGGAGTTCTGGTTTGATGCTACTGTCTTGTTCTTGAACCAGTTTAACCCGGAGCCGCCCATTGTCTCATTAGTGCCGTTGAATTCCAAAAGCGCTGTTGACAGTATTTCATTTGATGTCAGATTTATGAAAAGATTGTTGCTTGATTTCTTTGTGTTGTTTGCAGGAGTCGGGGGAGCAAAATTTATTGAAGGGGAAATTGTGTCAAGGCTCAATATTGCGGAAAAAATATTAATTCTCGAAAAACTCAGGCCGCTTCCGGAATCAGAAATTTGCTTTCCAGTGTCATTCAATGCATCCTGTATTTGCGAAGGCGTTAATATGGTGTTCTGTTCCAATCTTCTGTATTGCCTCAATAAAGCAAAAGCTCCTGCAACATGAGGGGTGGACATTGAAGTGCCGCTTTGCGCTATAAAGCCTCCGCCTCTTTTAGCAGAGGTTATGCTAACGCCTGGGGCTATCAGGTCTGTTATGTTATTTCTGTTAAAACTCATTGCGTCATTTTTATTTGCGCTTCCTGCAGCTGTGACATTTGTTATGCATGCAGGGCTTGCAATTCCGGTTGTGCTGCCGTCATTGCCTGTTGCTGCGATAACACTTATGTTTCTTGATATTGCATTTGCTATAGAGCCAGTCAATGCAGTATCATCATTGTCGCAATGGGAAGTAAATAAGGTAGAAGTTCCCAAGCTCATGGTTATGACAGAAATATTGAATTTGGATGCATTATTTACGCACCAGTCAATTCCGCTTATTAAGTTAGAGCTTGTACCACCTCCCGCTGAATTCAAAACTTTGATTGCAATAATGTTTGCGTCAGGGGCAATTCCCCTGTAAGTTTCGTTTGTCGAGGCAACAATTCCGGCAACATGTGTGCCGTGGTCGTTGTCGTCAATAGGGTCATTGTCGCTATTGACAAAGTCGTAGCCACTTATAACCTTTGAGCATGCGCCGCTTGCGAAGGAGCTGCTTGAGCAGCCTCCAAGAGCAGGATGTGTGTAATCAACTCCTGTGTCAATAACACAAACAGATTCGGATCTGCCAGTAATATTTGTTCCATTATAAATGAGGTTCCATGCTCTTGTCGCATTTATTATTCCCGCGGAATTGTCCAAAAATAGGGTTATGTTTTTTGGCTTGTAAATTCTTAAAACCTTTGGATTGTTCTTCAGCTTCCCATAGCTTGATTTCTTCAGCTTTCCGGCAAACCCGTTTACTGTTGAATAAGTATTTGTCAAATCAAAATCGTAGTCTGCATTGTTTTGTATTGACAGCTCCTTATCTTTTTTCTTAAGCTTTAAATCAGCAAAAACATCCTCCTGCTGATCCTTGATCATAGTTTTCTTCATCTCGAAGTCATCCTTGTACTCATAATTTGAGATACCATATTCCTGCAGGACATTGTAGTCATCATAAAGAACAACAATAACATCAATCTCTTCTTCATCCCCAAACAGATCTTCTATTTCTTTATGGGATTTAGACTGGACAGAGATGGCAAAAACTAATGCAATCGCAATAATAAGAAATGGTATCCCCCGCTTTTTCATATAAGACTATAGAGTTAAAGCAACATTTTTAAAGCTTTTCCAGGCAAAAAATAATGCGGATTATCGTATATATTGAAGGATTGTCAGAACTTAATCTTCCTGAACCATCTTTTTATCTGCTCTTTCTTTATTCCCATCAATAAAAGCCCGGCAGTTATCATAAGTATGCCCTGCAGTATCGGGAGAAAAAGGCCGATTATTCCAAGGCCTACCAAAGTTACTCCGACCATTTTCTTCAATATTTTCACATACATTTTAGCATAAAACAGTTATTGAGGGGTACCCATTCAACCTTTGAAGTACATGGGTCTCCAGTTATTTGAATTTTTTTATTTTTATTGAGATTTTTTATTTATTTATTTATAATCAAATTTATGTTGCTATACTAATAGCCGAAACATCTTTTCTGTCCAGCAAAGAGCTTCCAATTCCTTTTCCCACAAAAAATGACTGCCTGCTGAAAACATCGCTCAGCAGCTCAAGCAGGCCTTTCTCGGTCTTGTATTCAACAATCCCAGCTTTTATCCCCTCTTTGTTTTCAATGTAAGCTATAGCCTCGTCTTTGCCGCCAAGCTCGTCCACCAAGCCAAGCTCTTTTGCCTGCAGCCCAAGATAGAATAATCCGTTTGCAGCCTTGTCAACATCCTTTTTGCTCATGTTCCTGTTCCGTGCAACCTCGCTGACAAAATAATCCCTTATCAAATCAAGATTTTTCTGGAATATCTCCTGCTCCTCTTCTGTCATCTCTTTTAAAGGGCTTCCAATGTCTTTGTACTTTCCCGATACAAGCCTTCTGTAAGTAACGTTATACCTGTCCAAAAATCCCGGAAATTCAAGATAAGAGGCAATCACTCCGATAGAGCCGGTTATCGAGACCCTGTTCGCGACAATATGATCAGTGGCTGACGCAATCCAGTAAGCCCCTGAAGCCCCGGCTTCCCTTATCCATGCAACTGTAGTTTTATTTACCTTTTTTACAGCATCCGCGATTTCTTCTGATGCAACTGCCGAGCCTCCAGGGCTGTTGATTTCAAATATGACGGCCTTGATGTTCGGATTCTTGTCAGCCTTTTCAATCAGCTCGATTATGTCTGCTGATACCGCAACGCCTTCAAACAAAATATTATTTTCAGAGCCGACAATGGCTCCCTCAACAGAGATTAATGCCACATTGCCATTTAGATTTTTAACATCAACTCCGGCAAACAGGCTCAATATGCCTGCTGCAATAAAGCCCAGCAAAGCTAAAGCCAAAAGCACAAATGCTGCATAGCCCCATTTAAAATCCGATTCCTGCTTCATTCTTCGCCTTTCTTGAAGGCCTGGAACACGTCCTTCCTTCCCTGCTTTATGTTGTCAAGTATCTGGTCCTTTGCCATCTCCAGAAATCCTATAGCCTCCTGCGGCGTCACATTCTGCGTTTTCATGGATGTCTGTATGTTGCTGGTCATCACATCCACCCTCAATAAAAATATTTTTTGCTGCTCTTCTGCCATTTTTAATCAGTTTTTATTTTTCTTATGCATTGCGTTCAACATTGCAAAAATGCGGAAGTCAGGAACGCAAGTGAGTATACTTCTGCCATATGAATCATCTAAGTCTGCTAAAGGCTGTATTTCTCCACAACCCTTGTCCTGCTCAGTATCTCGCTCAGCCTCTGGCTTGTTTTTGTGAAAAACATGAACAAAGGATCCAGAAGCCAAAGCAAAATGAACGGAAACAGCGGGATAAAAACCATGTTTCTTGCCAGCAGCTGCCATTCCTTTAAGTCTTTATTGCCATTATCGCTGGCCACCACATAGACCTTCATCAGCATCTTTCCGATTGTCTGCGACATTTTTCTCTCCATCAGATAAAAGTACATTATCACTAAAAAAGATATTGCAAGGGAAACAGACGTCAAAAAGCCTGAGTAATCTGTGCTGCTCAAGAGATTGTAAGCTTCTGTAAACGAATGCCCTTCTGAAATTATCCCTTCAAAAAGGCCCCGAAACGGGAACAGCGCAAAAAGATTTACTATCATCATGTCAATCACAAATGCAATAACTCTTTTCCATGCCAATGCAGGCCCCACAAAAGTCCTTTCTTTCGGAAGATTTAGTTTTGCCATCAGCAATGATAATTTAAGCGGATATATAAAATTTGGGTTTTTTTGTTTGATAGAAACATATATAAACACTTCACAATCCAGAATAACTTATGAGCAAGAAGAAGGAAGAGCAGCAGAAGCAGGAGCAGATGCAGCAGGAGATCTCCAGAATCCACCTTCCAAAAAACAATGAGACTTTTGGCGTCATTGAGCAGAGGCTTGGGGCTTCAAGGATGAGGGTGAAATGCCTTGACGGAAAGATAAGAATTTGCAGGATTCCCGGGAGGCTGACCAGAAAGCTGTGGGTGAGGGAGAGGGATATTGTAATTGTTGAGCCGTGGGAATATTCAGGAGATGAGAAAGGGGACGTAATCTACAAATACACGCCAACCCAGACATTTTTCCTGAAAAAAAAGGGCTATCTGAAGCAGCTGGAAGAGTTTGACGAGTTCTGATTTTTTAATGCAAATCTTTAAATAAATACGGGCATTTCCATCCTTTATGGAAAAGCCGGATATAAGCTTTCTTGCTATGAACTTCATTCTGCTTTTTGCCGCAGTAAGCTTCATACTTGTTGTTTTCGACCTGCACAGGCTTGCTTTTGTCCTTGAGCTGATGCTGCTCCTCATGTTCCTTTTTATTTTTGCCTTTGCAATGCTTGCTGTTTATCACGGCAGGAAATGGGGCTGGACCATGCTTGCTGCAGCTTTGGTCTTATTGCTTCTCAACCTCTTTTTTGTTTTCCTGCTTACCGGTATATTTGAGACTGCGCACTTGACAGCTTTGTTCTTCTCTTTGATTGGGTTGACGGTTGCGCTTCTAAGCCTAAGGGCTTCAGGGAATTATGGAGCAACCGGATATGAAAAGGCCAAAGATTACTACTCCCATATAGACAAGATGGAACCCGTCCATAAAGAAGAGAGTATTTCAAAAACTTTCATTCCGGGCAAGTATATTGCCAGCAAAAAGTCCAACAAATACCATGTTGCAAAATGCGACTGGGCCGGAAAAATAAGCGCGGAAAATCAGCTCTGGTTCAATTCCGAGGAAGATGCAAAGGCCAATGGATTTGAGGCTGATGCTTGCATAACAGCATAACATTTTTATATGGCTGTTAAATACAAATTCTTCATTTGGGCTCGTGGTCTAGCGGTCACAAATTGCTGCCGCAAATGACGACACCCTTACAAGAAAACTGAGTAAGGTGTAGGTCACCAGTTCGAATATACTTACTGCGTTCGTAACTTCAGAAACCAGTGGGTTATCGAAAGTCTGGTCGGGCCCATCAAAATCAATGAGGTATAAAAATAAAATTTTCAAACACGTCGCACTAAAAAATGCTTTGCATTTTTGGTGCCCCAAAATTACTATGGGAATTTTTAGGGCTTCCCAGCATCTGCATAGGTGAAATGGGAGCCCAGCTAAGGACAGATTCCCTAAAAGTATAAAATATATGGGCGAGGCGGTAGTTGCTTGCGAGAACGCTCAGTGAGATGCGAGGTTCGCAAGAACCTTGCTCACCATGTCACTGCTCGCGTTCAACGAGGCTGTAACTGGAAAGAATAAAGTAAAACATTGCTAGCCTGTGCCGCCGAGCACAATAGTCTGCGAAGCGGATTGAAAATAATTTTAATCAAAAAATAAATGAAATTCATTTTGCGCGAGTGATCTAGTGGCTATGATTGGGCCTTGCCAAGGCTCCCACCCGGGTTCGAATTGCGTCAGGCGAGCGTGCTTGTCGCACGCATGTCCCGGCTCGCGCATTTTTATTAAGAATGCCTGCAATTGATGACTTTTTTCTCTGTCACAATAAAATCAACAGGAACGTCATGGGCCTCTTTGGGAATCTTGTCAACGATTTGAAAGTCAAAGGCCAATCCTATTTTGACGGCTTTCGGCACTTTTGCCAGAAACCTGTCATAATACCCGTACCCATACCCAATTCTGTGGCCTTCCTTGTCAAAAACAATGCCCGGCACCAGAACCAAGCCGATATTTTTATAAGAAGTTCTCATCAAATCAATCGGCTCCAATATTCCGAATTTTCCGGAAATTAAATTGTCAAAGTCTATGATAATTGATGGCTCGATTTCGTGATGGACAACTTTAGGCACGACAACAACCTTGTTTTTCAAAGCCTCTTTTAGCATCTCATGGGTGTCGACTTCGCTGTTAAATGAGACAAAGAACATGATAGTTCTTGAATTTGCATACTCTTTTAGGCCAAAAAGGCTGTCTTTTATCTTCCTGCTCCTTTCCAGGATATCTTTTTTTGGCAATGAATCCCGTATTTTGAGCATTGATTCTTTTGGCAGCCCTTTCATACTGGCATAATTCTGGAATCAATTAAAAAACTTTGCTAATCCTTTCCGATAAGGTCAGCAGAGCCGGCTCCCACAGATGCAAGGACTGAAGTTACTGCAATCTGCTTGTACAGCTCTGCCAAGTTTGAGAGATTAAGCTGGCTGAACAGGAAGAAAATAACCGGAATCATTATTAAAGAAGTCAGATATATTGCAGTTGCCCTTTTTGGCAGTATCCCAAGCAGGCTTTTTTCCTTGATTTCCCTGTATCCCGTCTCATACATCAGGATTATTATTAAAACATAGGAGAATGCAAGCAAGATTGTTGCCCTTGTTATTGTAATGTCGCTTGCTATCTGCTTCCCATATATGAAAGCGAAATGCGCAACAACTCCGATAAAGGCCCCGACAACCCCTTTGCTTATGTCCTTGATGCTGATTGCCCCCAACGGCTTTTGGGTTACCTCTCTTTTAATCTCTTTTTCCATCTTTTCAACTTTTTCCGTTTCTTTTTCAATCTTTTTCTCTTCAGTCATTATTGCGAGTTCCTTCTTTTCAATCTGCCCCTCGTTTTTCTCCAATCTCTCAACTTTGCCCTCTACCTTCTTTTCCTCGGCAAGTATGTCAAGCTCATGCAACGCGTCCTTCATTGGAACTGGCTTTGGAGCCTCTTTAGCTGCAGGCTTTTTTCCTTTTTTTGGAGCCTTGGCTTTTTTGGATTTCCTAGAAACAGCCTTAACTTTATTTTTGCCTCTTTTTTTAGCCATGCAGTTGTTCTTTAATTTGTTATATTTAAAGATTTTGGTTATTGATTACCGGGATAAAATTTTTTTCATATGACGGACCCTTTTACTGACCAGTCTGCCGGTTCCAATATCCTTTCTGTGAAACAATTTTCCTTTGGCTGATTTTGTTGCCAGCTCCGCAATTTTTTCAGCATTTTCCAAATCATCGGCTATGCCGAGGCATCCGACTGCCCTTGAGCCTGTTGTATAGATTCCGCTACTTTTCTGCTCGACAGCAGCATAATAAATTCTTGCGCCATTTGGAATTTTGCCAATTTCAATCTTTTCATTTTTGGCAGGGTTGTTAGGATACCCTTCTGGCACAAGATACTTGCAGACAGTTGCATTTTTTCGGAATTTAACATTTGTCTTATGCAGTTCCTGATTGATTATCGCATTGCAAACATCGGCAAAATCTGTTTCCATCAGCGGAAGGATATTCATGGCCTCGGGGTCTCCAAATCTTGCATTGTATTCAATCAGCTTAACCCCCTTTTTTGTAACAATCAGGCCAGCATACATGACTCCTTTGTAGAACTCTCCAGTTTCCTTGTAAAGGGCATTGGCCACTTTCTGGGTTATCCCCAATCCATCTTCAACATCCTTTTTTGTCAGGAAAGGCAGCAAATGGTCTTCGCATGAATAAGAGCCCATGCCGCCTGTATTGCCTGAAATCGCTACCCTATTATTCCTCCTCACGATCACAAAGCTTGAAGGAACGTTAACACATCCTACATATCCATTATAGTTAATTTCTTTTATATCTTTTTTTCTTATACCAACTTTAGTTTCTGGTTTTATCTCTATAGAATAAACTTTATTTGCTTTGTAACATTTCTTGTTTATTGGATTCAACATTTTAGTTCTTTTGTCAATAGTAATTATTCCTGATTTCCCAATTTTTAAAATAAGTTCTTGAATGTCATCTATTAATTTTCTAGATCCAGAATGAAACCTCATTCTTTCGTGGTGGACACTACCATCACTCAGCATAAAGGCTTTCAGAAATTCAATAATATGTTCTTTTTTTGCATTTTTTATATAGTCTGGAACAAATTTATTTCTTGAAGTTCCAAATTTATTCAATACATTAACAAGCAGTACCGAGTTTATTCTAAACTTAGCATCTTTTTTTTCATATGAGAATCTAAAGGGTAATTTTTTTAAAATCTTTTTGAAATCTTCAAAGTACTTAGATTTTTTGGTCTGGCATATATGAACCCTATACTCTCCTTTTCTATTAGATAAATAACCTTCTGATAAGAACAAACCCATAAATCTAATCCAATCAATAAATTTTATCTTCTGCCTTTTCAACTTTCTATTGAATTTATAATCATATTCATCAATAATAAAATATTTTGGAGATTTTCCTTTCCAATTTCCAGTCAAAAGAATTTCATTTTCACCGATAAATTTTCCTCCTTTCAAAACTTTAATTTTATTTGTTTTTCTACTTTTTACAAGCATTCTATGATTTGGGGTAACAAGTAAGTCTAATTCTCGATGCTTAAAATGAATCATTTTTCCATTATACTTCATCCAATATATATGCCGTGGTTTTTCATAACTCAATAATTTTTTCTTTGAGTTAAAAGTCATGACTTTCTCGTTATTTTTCAGTTTATCAAAAGTTTTCCACCCATTTTCAGTCAGAATTTCAGTATCAGCAGAATAACAGTTAGGCCCTTTATCATCAACAAATGCCCTTTTATGGTCTTGCACAGGAGGTGTTGCAACAACAGTTTTTCCGTCTGTCAGGCATTGCAATGAAAATTCTTCTCCATCAAGCTTTTCTTCTGCGATAACTGCTGGATGCGTTTGAAGCACTTCATTGCAATACTCAAATGCCTCTTTTTTTGTTTTGAAATGGTCGCCTTGCACTTTGACTCCTTTCCCTCCTGTCAATCCGTCGGGCTTGATGACGCACATATCCAAAGAGCCAATAAATGGTTTCGCTTCCGAAATATTCTTTTTGTCAAAAATCCCGAATCTTGGATTGCCTTCAATCTTGTATTTTTCCATTATTTTTCTGGTGAATGATTTGCTCGTTTCCAGCCTTGCAAGGCTTTTGCTTGGGCCGATTGAAGGTATGTTGACGCCCTTCAGCAAATCAACAACTCCATGGCTTAAAGGCTCTTCAGGGCCTATGAACGCAAAATCAGGCTTTGTTTTTTGGACAAAATTTTTTATTTTCCCAAAATCGTTATAGTTTCCCATTTCAAAACTTTCTGACAAAGAGATAATTCCGGGATTTCTTGATTTTAAATAAGAGTGCAATGCTGTTTGGCTGCTCTTTTTCAGGGTTTCAGCTATTGCATGCTCCCTTGCGCCGTTGCCTATTAAAAGCACTTTCATTTCTCAAAAAGGAGATTAATCGGCTTTTTATATTTTTATGCTTGCGCCTGACTTTCGCAATAAAGCGGAAGGTTAGCCTCATTTTATATATTTTATATAAGGGCGATAGATTTAAATATGGTAAAAGCTTACGAAAAGAATAGGGATAGTTATATCACTATTCTTGTATAGAGAATATTGGGGTTTACATTAGAAGTTTAGTTGTATGCATCTCAAGGTTCAAAATGCCAATTGCAGCAGAAAGAAATGACTTAGGATATTCCCAAGACAATATGAGAGAAAGCCCTACAGGGTATAATGTTGTGATTTTTGGAGGCGTCACGCAAACAGGCAAATCACAAAGGGGAGATGCCCTTGTTGCCAGAATAGAAAAAGACTTTGTGTACGGCCCAAAAGGCAAAATAAGGCCTGAGGGAGTTGTAAAAGAAGGCGATAATGAAAGGCCAGATAGCATTCTTCTTACATCTGATGACCATAGAAAGCTAAAAAGGCAGGGGCATGTGCTGGAAGGCGCAGAATATTCCCATGGACCTACAAAATATGTCCCTTTAATGACTTACCCAAAAAAGGGCTGGAGTGCTGTGCCGAATGAGCATAACGTCCTATATGTCTCATTGACTCATGAAGGAGCTATGAGAACAAAGGAGGCTTTAGCTGAATACGCCCCGCTTACTTTTCTATTATACACAAGATTAGAGACCTTAAGAAAAAGGCTCGATGCCTCAAGAATGACTGAAAGTGAAAAAGTCAGAAGACTTCAAGACTATGCAAGCGATTTTGCACAATTCATGGCAAGAACGGACGATTATTTATTTTTATTCCATGTTAAAAGCCCGACTATTCCTGAGGACCTTTATCGTGATGAATCTGCAAAGCATAGGGCACAGGCAGAAGTCCAAAGGGATGTAGAAAGAATTGTTGGTTTAATTTCAAGATTCAGGGCATTATTCAAGCCAGGTATGGGATATTCAGATGTCCATCAGGCATTTGTAGAAGGGCAGATAAGAAAATTATTCAATACAAATCTTGATAATCTCGGAAGAATGCTAAATTCGGATGCAGAAGTAAGATTGGATGTTGGAGAACAGACAAGAATCCATCTAGAAGGTGGAAATTTTTTATCAGAGCTGGAAAAAAGGTATCTGGCAGAAGTGCGTCCTGTTGGCCTGATTACAGCAAACGGAAGATACACCCTGCTTTTGAGAGGATTTGAGGAGCCGTGGCGCGGTAGTACTAATGGTCATAAACCACTGGAAGAGATTTTATTGGACTTTATCGTAAATAAAGTGGGTGAACAGCCCACTATAAGGGAAGCTATCAAGAGCCAGCCGCCCAATACGGAATCAAACCTTGGTTTGGTTAAAGTTGTAAGAGATGCCTCCTTAAGAGATGGGCTTACCTACTCGTTGGGCAACACTCATCTTGTTGATAACACTCACCCCTCACTAAGCATTGTCTTTGTCTACCCTCAAAGAAAAGATGTTGACTTGAGGATGGCTGTAACCGGTATGGACTCATTAGATGTAAGGAATTTAGGGGAAACCTTCCTTAGGTAGATTCATCTTCAATCCCCATTCTTGCGACTTGTATTTCAAGCAATAACTCAAATATCTGCCCTAGCTTGCTGATCAAAACTAGTTCATCTGTAGGAATTTTAGATTTTTGGTGATTCAACAAAATCAAGAAATCGTTTCTGTTTTTATACAGGCTGTCCGCGTGTTTAACATCAAATTTAAAGAAGAATTGGCTAAATAATTTAACCTGATCATCAATAATCTTCAATAATTGAATTGTTTTGTCATTTGCTTTGTGCTTGAATTTTAACAAGTCTCTGGCAGCATATTTGAAGAAATCAACAATCCTGTCTAAAGTTGCTAGTATATGGTAAAATATTGAAGTCTTTCGATGATCTGGATAGCCATATTTGTTTAACAATCTTAAGCAGTAACTGATAAACTTAGTTATAGAGTCATGTTTTTCTTCTATAGTCTCAAGCAGCGTTAAATTTCTTTCTATGGCGCCTTGAACCAAATCTGAACTTGCATCATTTAATAATAAGAATATCCTTCTTAGAACATTATCAAATTCCTTTATGGAGCTGGTAGAAATGTCCTTTACTAATACAAAATTATCTTTTTGTTGGATTATCTCATACCCCAACAGCCTATTAACTTCTTTATGTATCACGCTTATTACATTTACTTCCATATTTGTCCTTAAATGCTTTACTAAGGGATTATTAAAAATTATTTTCACTTCATCATACCCCATCCTATAAAGGTTTTGGATATAATAAAGGATCATTGTCCTATTCAATCCTGTGACATCAATTTCATTGCTTTGGAGCTCTATTGCTTTGTCAATTTGTATTATTAGCTTGTTCCCATTCTCTTCCACCTCAATCTCATCCCCTTTCTTGATGCCGTACTTCTGCGTCCACTTTCTTGGCAACGAGACAAGCTGTGTGGAATTTGCTATCTGTATTACTTTTCTTTTCAAATTGAACCCCCCATTATAAATTATTCTAAATACCTTTATACTACTATTAAAAACCCCTTAGTCTTTGTAATTCAAAAAGATAATTTAAAGATATTTATAAATTTTTCTTTTTTATATAAAGTTTATACCATTTATAAAGTTTAAGGATAAAGTATATAAAAATAATAGCATACATCAGATTGGCTGTTCTTAAAGAGGTTGAGATAAGAAGCTAAAAAAAGAAGGCAGGGGTAAAAATGAAGGAATCGATAAGGTTTGTTGATTTAAGGAAGGAAGCGGAAAGGAAAAAAGAGAAAAATATTGGCTTCTTTGACCAGTTGGACGTATTGGATTTTAGGGACGATTTGAAGTTTAATTGAAAAATATGCAGTCAGCCGAATTAAGACATGTTATTTTCTCCGGCATTTTATATAAATTATAAATTTTTCAGCAGTATTTGCGAAACATTTATATAAGTCAAACAACACGCTTTTGTCCTAATGGGGAAGTCGAATGCGAGAGCTCGCTCTCGCTCGCTCAGGTCAAATGCAGGGTGAAGCAAACCACAACTGTGCAATAGCTGCCGTTTATATCAAGGAAAACGGCGATGCAGCAAACAGGGCGCTGTTTTATCTCTACAAGCTTCTTCTCAACCAGCAGAATCGGGGGCAATTGAGCGCCGGAGTAACAACTTTCAATCCGGACAGGATGCAGATTCTTGACACTTACAAGGATTTGGGGCCTGTCAATGAGGTTTTTAGGACAAGCGACAGGCAGCAGTCATTGGACATATTCAAGAAATACGCCGGCAACAAGGGCATTGGCCATGTCAGATACGCGACATCCGGAAGCGAGGACAGGAGCCTTGCCCAGCCATTTGAAAGGCATCACGGAAGAAAATGGAAATGGTTTTCCTTCTGCTGGAACGGCAATCTTGCCAATTACTCAGAGCTAAAGCAGCACCTGCTTGAGAAGGTGGATTACCATATAAGTTATGATACAGATACGGAAATCCTGATGCATTACCTTTCAAGGGAATTGAGAGGCTCAACAAGGCCAAATCTTGTGAAAGTGTTTTCAAGGCTTGCCCAAAAAATTGATGGCTGCTTTAATATAGCTTTCATCAACGCCTTTGGGGAGATGATAATTCTTCGGGACCCTTATGGCTTCAGGCCAATAGTCTATGGGTGGAGAGACGACATGTTTCTTGCTGCTTCTGAATCAAATGCCCTGATTAACTGCGGCGTGACCGAGTACAAGCATTTGCCTCCAGGCCATCTTATCCATATCAGGAACGGCCATGTTGAAATAAAAAAATATGCTGAAAGCCCCAAAAAAACCCATTGCATGTTTGAATGGGTCTATTTTGCCAATGTCAGCTCTGTCTTAGACGGGCAGCCTGTTTATATAACAAGAACCAATCTGGGCAAGGAACTGGCAAGGCAGGAAACTGAAAAGATGGATGAGGAGCATATCATTGTTCCAGTGCCCGATACCGCAAAAGCAGCAGGGGATGCAATGGCATATGCATTGAAGGTGCCTTCAGCTGAAGGATTGATAAGGAACAGGTTTGTCGGAAGGACATTCATAGAAGGCTCGTCAAGGGAAGACAGAGTGCAGAACAAGTACACTGCCTTAAGGGAGATAATTAAGGATAAAAAAGTAATTCTTGTTGATGACAGCATTGTTCGGGGCTCAACCACAAAGCAGCTTATCACTTATATCAAAAAAGTCGGGGGTGCAAAAGAAGTCCACGTCCGGATTTCTTGCCCGCCAATAAGAGGGCCTTGCTTTTACGGCATTGACATGTCAACTGTTTCTGAATTGCTTGTTCCAAAATATGAAGGCCAGCCAAATAAAGGCGAAGTTGACAAAAAAATCATCGATAAGATGGCAAAAGACTTGGGGGCTGATTCTTTAAAATACCAGACAATCGCTGGCTTGGTTAGGAGCATAGGAAAGCCCGCAAAAGACCTGTGCATGGCATGCCTGACAGGAGAGTATCCAACACCATGGGGCAAGAAGCTTTACATGAAAGCATGGGAAAATTACAGGAAAGGGGTTAAGGAAAGGACTTATGCTTGCTGATTTTAAGTTAGTTTTTTAAATTACTTGCAGTTTCTATTTTATTATTGTTATTTTGAGGTTAAAATGACTTATGCAGCAGTGTATAATGCATTTTTTAAGGAAAGAATCGATAATGACTATTTTATCAGCACTTTCTTGTCAAGCATACCTATACAAGCTATGGCAAAGAAAGATGTTGGCCCCTTTAACTAAGTTGAATATGTAATTGAACAATCATCAAAATCGTGCAGACATAAATCAGAAACCGTTATAGTCCGGATTAAGCCGCGCGTGCCTAGTTTTGGCGCAATGTTTTTTGGCATGTTCTTAGGAGGGATAACTCCTGAAATGTTTCACTTTTCAGATTTTGATGTAGAAGTAACTCCCTATGGGACAGCATATGTAAATAGGGATGTAGTTAATAATGTAGTAGCAACATTAGGCGGCAAATAAAAATTATATTTTTCTTCGTTACTAATAAGTGGCTAAGAATCGAAAGATTTATATATGAATTAACTCTTGCTAGTTGTAATGGATAGGCATCAATTAATTGTTCCTGTAAGAATCTTACCAGGTGAATTTGTAGGTGATAGACGGTATAGCTTGTATCAGCAACCATGGTTTCCTAAAGGACAATATATGGCTTCTTATATTGTAGGCACTCCTAATGATGGTCCAAAAAGTCCAGCTATAGTAGATGATTTGAAATTAGCATTAAGAGAACCGCGTGCAACTGCTGCGGTTGGAGATATAGAACAGTTGCCCCCAATTCCAGGATTAGAACTTGTATTTGAAGGAGCTGATCCAAGAGTTGATAATTTCTTGAGATTGTTTTCTGATGATGTCATTAGGAGCCAGCCCAGAAGGCCGCTATATTTAACAACGGGCCAACTCTTAATTGCCGTATTAGAGAACGCAAGGCGTTTCTCAGGCAGAGCTGGTTTGTAATCAATACGGGATATCAGCGTTTATATTATATTTTGTTTATTTGTATATTGCTTCAAATATTTATTCAATAAACGACATCCGTAACTAGATAGTCTTCACCGTCAAAAAGAATCCCAATCCTTCCAGAGCCTGTGTTTCTCATGATGGAATCCAGGCAGCGGATATAATCCTTGTCTTCTCTATTGAGGAATATTGGGATGCCTCTCCTAATAACGTCTGGTTGCTGTTCATACCTAACTAGAAAATTATAAGCTTCTCTAATCTGTTGTTTAGTAGGACTGCATCCCAAATTTTTTGCCATATCTGATGATAATGCTGCACACCCTGGCAAAAAAGGAATAGTGGCTAAAATTATTGTTGCAAGATTGTTCCTAATAATTTTGGAAACCATTTTCAAATAGAATGCATCTTTTATTCATACTCAATCGTTCCCGGCGGCTTTTGCGTGATGTCGTAAACAATCCTATTGACACCCCTTACCTCATTGATTATCCTGTTTGAGATTTTCTCCAATAATTCATTCGGCAGCTTTGCCCAGTCTGCTGTCATTGCATCCACGCTTGTCACTGCCCTCAATGAAATCACATACTCATAAGTCCTTGCATCGCCCATGACGCCAACTGTCTTGACAGGCAGCAAGGCTGCAAAAGCCTGCCATGTTTTGTCATAAAACTTTGAATTTTTAAGCTCTTCAATAAAAATAAAATCGGCTTCTTTTAAAATCCTTAGTCTGTCTTCTGTAATCTCGCCCAAAATTCTTATTGCCAATCCCGGGCCCGGAAAAGGGTGCCTGCCGATTATGTCATCCGGAACCTTCAGTTCTTTCCCAAGCTCTCTTACCTCATCCTTGTAAAGCTCCTTTAATGGCTCAATAACTTTTAATGCCATCTTGTCCGGCAAGGTGATGTTATGGTGGCTTTTGATTTTTGATGCATATTTGCTTGGCTGCGCGCTTTCAATCCTGTCAGGGTAAATTGTGCCTTGGCCTAGGAATTTTATGTTCTTGTGCTTCTTCTCGAGCTCTATGACCTTGTTTTCAAACACCTCAATGAACGTATGCCCAATTATTTTTCTTTTATCTTCAGGGTCTGTAATGCCTTTCAATTTCTCCAGAAACACATGCGACGCATCAACAAAATAAAAATGTTTGAAATGAAGTTTTTTTTCAAAGAAATCCTTCACTTCCCCTGCTTCCCCTTTTCTTATCAGCCCGTGGTCCACAAATACGCAAAAAAGCCTGCTTCCAAGCGCCTTGTGAAGCAATGTTGCCGCAACAGCGCTGTCCACCCCTCCGGAAACACCCATTATAACGGAATTCTTTCCAACTTCCTTTTTTATATCCTTGATAAGCTTCCTTGAGATGCTGCCGATATGCCAGTCTTTTTTTGCTTTGCATATGTCAAATACAAAATTTTTCAGAATCTTAGTGCCCTTTGGCGTATGCGCTACTTCGACATGAAACTGCACTCCATAAATTTTTTTTGCATTATTTTCAAAAGCTGCTATCGGGCAGGAGTCAGTTGATGCCAGGATTTCAAAATCCTTTGGCAATCTTTCAACCAAATCGCCATGGCTCATCCAAACCTGCTCTTTTTTTGACAGCCCCTTGAGCAATTTTCCGTTTTTTTTCACATACAGTTCCTTGCTTCCAAACTCTTTAAGCTTGCCTCCCAAAACTTCGCCTCCAACAAATTTCCCAATCAGCTGCAAGCCGTAGCAGATGCCAAGGACCGGAATTCCAAGCCCGAGAGCTTTCCTGTCCATGGTAGGGGAATTATGCTCGTAAACGCTTGCAGGCCCTCCTGAGAGGATTATTCCATCCGGCTTTAATTTTCCAATTTCTTTCAAAGAAACATCGCACGGAACAATCTCTGAATAAACTCCAAGCTCCCTCACTCTTCTTGCAATAAGATGGGAATACTGGCCGCCGAAGTTTAGGACGAGTATCATTTTAAGTGCAGATCAAATCCAGTTTTCCCAATTCCAAAGCTCTTTTTATCTCCAATCCAATCCTTTCTCCGTAGCTTATTGAATAGCCGTAAAGATAGCCGGAATATGGAGTGAATAAAGTCCCTGGGCTTCCCGGAATCCTCATGCTGACATCAAAGATAACAATGTCTTCTTTTCCCTCTTCGGCAACAACAGCGCCTTGCAAGGCAAAAGGCCCTACAATGCCTGTTGGATGGAATTTTTTTGTCGCTGCCACAAATTTTTCCCCAAGCTCAAATGCCTTTTCCAGCAGCGATTCCTTTACAGTCACATTATAATGCCCTGTTTCGATGTATTTCGGCTTTATGTGCTTTAAAACTTCCAATTGCTCTGTTGCAGGCAGCTTTATCATGCCGTCAAGATTTGTCTGCCTTCTTGTGTCAGTGCCCATCAGCTCCAATTCGTCATTCAACGGGCTGTAGAAGAAATTGAAATTGACAGGAGCGCCAAGCACATATTCTTCAATTACCGCTTTTTTTAGGTCTTTTTGAATTATTGTCTTGTTTTTTATCAAATCTGCTGATTTTTCCTTGTAGTCGCTGTAACTTGAGCACAAGAAGAATGCCCTCTCATAGCCCCTTTTTGCCTCTGCAACCTTTACAATAGCTAGTCTGTCGATTTTCTTCGGCTCCTTGAATATTTTTGGCGTCCTAATTCCAGCTTTTTCCAATAAAAAATACTGGTTTTTCGGAATGTCTCTTTCTTCAAGCTTCACCATGTCCCTTGTTCCGTATATTGGCACAAGAAACTTTTTTTCTATGTCCTTGAAATTGCAGTAAACCCAGAAATACCGATTATGGACAAAAATCGTGTTTCTCTTCCTTAATTCTTCCTGAAATTCCTTTTTAGTTATGTCGGGGAATTTGTCAACAATTATGACATCATCAACAAATCCAATGCCTTCCCTTCTCTTATAATATTTTGAATAGGTCTTTTCCCTTCCTTTTTGTGCAATAACGAGCGTCTTGAATCCATGCGAATGCACTCCCCTGCACACATCCAATGCAGAATGGCCTCCCAGCACACCTATGGTTATGCTTTTCTTGTCATAGCCTTCAATTATTTTTGAAATTTGTTTTTGGGAAATCATTTTTTGATTGTTTTTTTGAACTTTTATATTACGAGGCAATTCAAAATATTTTAATCTGTTTTTACATTCATTGATACAACCCAAAATTGATTTAAACATCTCATATTTTTACCACAAAATCTTCTTCATCCGATTTGTTTTTATGGCATTTTTTATTTCAAGAGCAATCCTTCTGCCTGTTGACATCGGCTCGTTGTACTTGAGCCAGGTGTAAGGGCTTCCTTCAACAAAAGGGTTTGTGCCTGCAACTATCCTTGCCGATATTTCAAAGACAAAAATTTCTTCTTCCGGCGTCAAAATAGTCTCAAGGCAGAAAGGCCCGAACAATCCGGGCGGGGCCAATTTCTTGGATGCATCAACAACATTTTCACCCATCTCTATCAGCCTTGGCAAAAATGATTCCCTGACTGTGACTGGAATATTTCCCACAATCACATAGCTCGGGTCAATTTTCGGCAGGACAATCTGGTCCCTTGCAGAAATCCTTCCAAGGGAGTCAACATTGCTTTCATACCTTATGTCGCAGCCCATTATCTCGATTTCATTTGTCAAAGAAGAGTAAAAGTAGTGGATAAATAACGGGACTCCGATAATATACTCCTGGATTATATATTTTCTCAGCTTATACGGCTTTATTTTCTTGTTAAAGTCCTTCTCGTCCTTTGCCAGGAAATACCCTTTTCCCCCCTCTGCGCCCATGAATTTTACAATCACAAGCCGGTCAATGTCCTTTGGCCTGTCAAAAAGCATAGGCACTTTAAAGCCTGAATTTTTCAGCCATTGCTTCTCTAAATGCCTGTCAGATTCCCATTTCAGTATCTTTTTATTGCCGTAATAAAGCACTTTAAGCTTTTCCACTTCCTCATATCCCATGTAAGTTACAAAAGAACCGTGCGGTATGATTATGGCATTCTTTTTTATGAGGTCATTTTGGATTTTCGGAAATTCCTTGTAGGAATCCACGCTTATAATTTCGTCTGCAAGATTAAACATCCTGTAAAGCTTTTCAGAGCCTTTTTTGCATATTGCAATGGTTTCAAAGCCTTCGTCATGCGCTCCCTTAAATATCTGTAATGCAGAATGAGAACCTATTGTTGCAATCCTGTATTTTGGCTGCGCCATATCGTATAAAAGAGTTTGTTCTATATAAATTTTACTACTTCATATAGACATACATAAATTATTTGCCATATTGAAAAAATGACAGAATAGTCAATCAAAACCTATCGAAAATTAAAAATTTTCGGGAGGTCCGCAAACCAAAAAGGTTTGCGATACCTTTAAATAAAATTGCCATTTGCATGAAAATATGGCAAAGCAATACGGCCCTTCCAATATAGCCGTAATTGGCATGGAATGGGGAGATGAGGGCAAAGGCAAGATTATCGACTTCTTGGCTGAAAAAGCGGATGTTGTTGCAAGATTTAACGGTGGAAATAATGCTGGCCATACAATCGAGGTTGGAAACAAAAAAATTGTTTTGCACCTGATTCCTTCAGGAGTGATGCACAAGAACAAGCTGAACCTCATTGGAAACGGAATGGTTGTTGATCCAAAAATCCTATTGCAGGAAATAAGATTTCTGGAAAAGAACGGCATCAATGTAAATTCCAATCTGATGGTAAGCGAAAACGCGCATGTCATCCTTCCCCCCCATATTGCAGAGGACAAAAAAGCTGGCGGGCAGATAGGCACAACTGCAAGGGGAATAGGGCCTGCTTATACAGACAAGGCAGCAAGGATTGGCTTAAAAATTTCTGAGTTTGCTGATGAAGCTATTTTCAAAAAAAGATTTGGAGAAGAGGAATTCTACCAGGAGTACAGGGAATATGCAGATGAAATAAGGCAGTATGCCGGGGACACAACCACAATAATAAACAATGCTGCTGACAGCAGCAAAAGGATACTCTTTGAAGGCGCCCAGGGAACATTGCTGGACATAGACCACGGCACATACCCTTTTGTCACTTCCTCAAGCGCAATTGCAGGAGGGATATGCACCGGCCTGGGGATATCGCCAAAAAAAGTGCAGAGTGTCCTCGGGGTTTGCAAGGCTTACAAGACAAGGGTTGGCCTTGGGCCTTTTCCGACAGAGGCTACAGGCGCTGTTGGGGAGAAAATCCAGAAGACAGGAAAGGAGTTTGGCGCAACAACAGGGAGGCAGAGGAGAGTTGGATGGTTTGATGCCTTAATCGGAAAGTATGCAGTCATGGTGAATGGAATTGACTCAATTGCATTGACAAAGCTTGATGTTTTCACCACAATTCCCAAATTGAAGATATGCGTTGCATACAAGCATAAAGGAAATGTCCTTAAAAGCTTTACGACAAACATGAAAGTATTGCAGAGCTGCCAGCCAGTCTATGAGGAGTTTGACGGCTGGTGGGATGACTTGACAAAAATCAGGAGCTATGACAAATTGCCGAACAATGCAAAGAGATATTTGAGAAGGATTGAAGAGCTGCTGAAAGTGCCGATTTCAATAGTGTCTGTAGGGCCTGAAAGAACCCAGACAATAATTACAAGGCCGGAGTTTTTGTTTTAAGTTACTATTTTACAGTAGTTTCAAATCGAAAGATTTAAAAATCTAATTTCTAACCTTTTTTTGAATGAACTATGCAAGATTGAAAGTGCTGGGTATAAAGGCACCTATTGGCCACAGGGTATATCATGATGATGGATATGTTGCATCAATAGAAGTGCATACAAGACGAATTAATGAGATTTATGGATCAGGCGGCTTAAGCAGCAATGGAAATTTTCAAGGGCATATTCTCGGAAGGCATTCAACGAGGGGAAGGCATCATCATATTTTCTATCTGAGGCAACCAACTAGAGAAGCAAATGCAGTTGTAAGAGCACATGAAGAAACTCATATGCTAGACTCTGCAGACGGATTGGACTTATTGGCAGAAAGGCTTTTGGATAGGCAGGGCGTCAGAATAAACTTCAAAGAAATTGATGATAGGGAAGTTAGGGCACAGCTTGGAGCTCTTTATGCGCTGCAATTGAGGGGGATATCTCCTGATATGCTGTTTGGAAAGTATGCGGCAAAAGCAAGGAGGCTTTACGAACAATCCAGGTGCTCAAAGGAAAAAATTTCTATTGGAAAGAGTTGAAATGTCTTTAAGCGAAATCACTAAAAAATTGTACTAAGAATTAGATTTTATAAGAAAGCTGGTATCTTCATCAGACAAAGAGCTGCAGGAAGTTTACCAAAAAAGCTATGAATCAGATAGAAATGGCGAAACATCCAAGAGAATATCAAATTTGGGTTATTTCGGCAAATATCTCATGGCGTTTGGGACTATTTTTTTCGGTGCTGAAGCTTACCAAGCTTTGAGAAATCCGCGCCTTGGCAGGAGGGAGTTCCTCATGATGAGTGGCTTTACAACTGCATCATTAGGTTTGTCAGTGCACAGCCACAGCGCAGAGCAGGTATTTGAAGCAATATCAAGAAAGAATAATGGGAAAGTCTTGTCTCAAGAAGATATAAAAAGCGCTGAAAAATACGGCAAAACAGGAGAATATGCGCATCATGCTGCAGCAGCAGGAATTGCAATTTCTTACGGCACTTCAATAACAGCTAGCAGGCGGAAGTTTCTCAAAGCTCTGCCAGCAACTGCTTTTATAGGGTCGTGGCTTTATTTTTGGCTATATAGAAATTATGACGCTGTTACAAATCTGCTGTAGCTTATGCAAGTAGAACAAAATAAAAAACAATCAAAATTAAATCTTCTCCACGCTTAATTTCCCTTTCTCTACCTTAAGCACAACCTCATCCTTTTCCCCAAACTGCGCAATGTCAGTCACTATCTTTGGCAGCAGGATTCTGGAGGCCCTGAAATCCAAATTTGTAATGATTTGCTGGGCAATCTCCCCGCTCAAGCCCAAATCCTCAAAAATCTTTAATGTCGCTTCATCCCTGTCCCTTGCGGAAAATATCTCTGATTTTTCAAACAAGTACTTTGCAATCTTGTCAGCAATGTTTATGCCAGTTGCCTTTGTAATGCCCTGCAAGCCCGGAGATAAATTTGCCTCTATGACCAATGGCCCTTTCCGGCTTTCAAGCATGTCAACAGCGCATATTTCCGCTCCAATTGAATTTGCAGTATCAACAGCTATTCTTTTCGTGCTTTGGTCAAGCACGCAAGCCTCGCCTGTCCCTCCAGCATGTATGTTTGCCCTTAATTCCCCCCTTACAGCCTTTCTTTTCATGGAAGCAACAACTGCATCTCCAACTACCAAAGCTCTCACATCAACTCCGCCTGTCTCGATGTACTCCTGTATTAAAAATGGCTGCTTCAATGCTATTAATGCATCAAGCATTGAAGATGCTGCTGCATAGCTTTCCGCAAACATGACTCCTTTGCCTTGGGTGCCATGGGGAAATTTCAAGACAATTGGGTAATTTACTTCATTCAGGATTTTTTTTGCAGCCCTTGTCGAGGAAGAAAGATAAGTTGTTGGCATTGGAATGTTGAAATGCTGCAGTGCAAGATGGGTAAGCAATTTGTCATGTCCTATCGTGAATGTCTCAGGCTTTATCGGCATGTAAGAATTCCTGTACAAAGTCCTTGTAACCGACCTTAAAAGGGGAGCATACCTGAAAGAGCCTCTTGGGTAGATGCAGCTGTACTGGGACAATTGCTTGCCTTCATACATCACAACCAGCTTTCCAGCGCCAAGGCTTACCTCCACATCCCTTAAGTCAATGCTGTCGACAGAATCGAAGTAATTCTTCATTGCTTCGATTATCATCAATGAGCTTTTGCTTCCAAGTGACATAACTGATGCTTTCATTTTGTTGGGTCTATAAGAAACCCGTCTTTCAGAATGTTCTGTCCTATTAAAATCCTGTATTTCATGTGGGCCCTGTCTGCAAGAGTGAATTCTGACTTTATTTTCTTGCCTGCCAATTCAATTGTTGCTTCTATTATCGGCCTTAGCTTCGAGCCATGGGCTGACTTGATTAGCTTTGACTTGATGACCGGCCCAAGCCTTAGTTCAGCAGCGAGATTCGTATCTATAGAGCTTTTTGTAGCGCCTGTGTCTATCTTCGAAATGACGCTTTTGTTTCCCTTGGGATGGTGCACATTCACTCTTTCAGCCAGCCCAATGACTGTCTTGCCCCCCAGAAGATTATACCTCCCCATAGGCTGACAGAAACAAAAACGCTTTATTAAATTTGTGGTTTATCTCTCCAGAATAAGCTCAGCTTCCTTAACCCCTTCTGTCTTCTTTATCTTGTCAAGCAGCTTCTTGATTCTCTCAATCTTTCCTTTCACAACTATCAGTTCAAGGCAAGTGTGGTGGTCAAGGTAAGTGTGCATGGAAGACACAATCTGGCAGTGGTAGTCATGCTGCAAATTGGAAACGTTCTTGCTGTAATGCCCTGCTCTTTGGTCATAGACAACCTTGACGGTGCCGACAATCCTGCTCTCATGCCTGTGGAACAGCTTTTCCCTTATAATGTCATTTATCGCTTCAGACCTGTTCGTATAGCCTTTCTCCTTTATGAATTTGTCAAACATCTTCAATAATTTTGGCTCAAATGATATCCCTGTCCTTACAACCCTGTCCATAAAACGCCCATTCTCCTTATCTAGTTTAAATAATTTATGGTAACACGCTTATAAAAAGCGTAATATTTATATACAAAGCTGCAGCGCATTAATTTTATGATTGAGCTTGCATCCTTTGCTGTGTTGGCCCTTATGCTGGGATTCAAGCACAGCTATGACTCTGACCATTTGATTGCAGTCTCAAGCATCCTTAGAAAAACAGACTCGATGAAAACATCAGTTAAAGCAGGCTTGAGCTGGGCAGCAGGCCACATGCTGACAGCTACAATAATCACAATACTTCTTTTCATCTTCAAAAAATCTTTTTTGAATAATGTTCTTCCACATTTTGAAAGACTTGTTGGAATAATCCTCATAGTGCTGGGAATTTTAAGCCTCAGGGACTTTTTTACATTCCATTCTCATAAACATTCGCACGGAAACATAGTGCATTCTCATCCTCATGCCCACATGAAGCAGGATAAAAAGCATTCACACAAGCACATGTTTGGTGTGGGTGTATTGCATGGACTTGCAGGCAATGATGAGCTTTTGACCCTGTTTGCGGCATCGCTTGCCGTTACTTCGCTTGCGGGCTTGATATTGGCTCTTGGATTTTTCAGTTTTGGAGTTGTGGTTGGCATGGTATTGTTTGCTTTGATTTTTTCATATCCCTTGGTAAAAATGAACAGTGAAAAAATATACAGGCTTGTATCTTTCGGGACAGGCTCTGTAGGAATAGTTTATGGTGCATTGATGCTGTCTGCATTCATCTAAAATGGAATCTGAATTGAAACAAAAGTATTGGGAATTAAAAAATAACATCAAAAGTTTAGGCGGCGCCATAGTTGCATTTTCAGGTGGAATTGACAGCGCTCTGGTTTTGAAAGCTGCATGCGACGCACTGGGGAATAATGCTGTTGCAGTCACTGCCGACAGTCCTTCGTTGCCGAGGAGGGAGCTTGAAGAGGCAAAAACGATTGCAAGCCAAATCGGAGCAAGGCACTTAATTGTCCAAACTGATGAGACAAAGGAAGAAAGCTACCTCAAAAATCCAAGCAACAGGTGCTATTACTGCAAGACCGAGCTTTATACAAAACTTAAGGATATTTCAAAACAGCTTGGAATCAAAAATATACTTAACGGGACTAATCTTGACGATTTGTCGGATTACCGGCCCGGCCTGAAGGCAGCATACGAAAGCAATGTGATAAGCCCGCTGAAAGACGCAAAGCTTGCGAAAAAGGATGTAAGGGAATTAGCAAAGCATCTTGGCTTGGAAATATGGGACAAGCCTTCCTCCCCGTGCCTGTCTTCAAGAGTTCCCTACGGCCATGAAATAACAATGCAAAAGCTGTCGATGATAGAGGAAGCTGAGAATTTCCTCAAAGATTTTGGAATAAATGAATTAAGGGTAAGGCATTTTGGAAATGCGGCAAAGATTGAAGTGAAAGATTCTGACAAAAAAACAATAAGCGATAATATTGGCCAAATAAGCAAAAGATTCAATGAGATTGGATTCAACAGGATTGAAGTGGCAAACTTCAAGAGCGGAAATCTGAACGTGATGATTAGTGTACGAGCGGAGAATTAGGAAAGTCATGGGAAAAGTGGCAAATAAAAAGCTGAAAGTAGCCGAAGCCATAAAAGAGCTGAAATTCATGCCTTTTGAAGACTTGGGATTTGCAAAAATAGACCATCATCGCGCATTGAGGAAGGGATTTCCTGAAGTTATTTTCTGCCAGAACAAGACTAAAGAGCAGGTTGTTCAAATAATCAGGAAAATGGCAGAAAGCAATGATGTGCTTGCCACAAGGGCAACAGAGGAAATGTTTAATGAGGTGAAGAGGAATTTTGAGTCTGCAAAATACAATAAACTTTCAAAAACAATATCAATAATAAAAAATAAGAAGCTGAAAGCAGGCAAGATACTTGTATTGAGCGCAGGCACCTCTGACATTAATGTTGCGGAAGAGGCAGCTGTTGTCGCAGAAGCCATGGGCAACAAAGTTGAAAGGCTTTATGACGTAGGTGTTGCGGGATTGCACCGCTTGTTAAATAATAAAAAAAAGCTGGATGATGCAAATGTCTTGATTGTTGTTGCCGGGATGGACGGGGTGCTGCCAAGCGTTGTTTCGGGCCTGTTTGGAAAACCCATAATTGCAGTCCCTACATCTGTAGGCTATGGCGCCTCTTTCAAGGGGATAGCCCCATTATTGACAATGATGAACTCCTGCTCTCCAGGCGTTGTTGTAGTCAATATTGACAACGGATTTGGCGCAGGATATTTTGCAAGCTTGATAAATAAATGAAAATTCAATAATAAAATTCAATTCATGAAATAAAATTTTCAATCCCGAGAGCGACCTCTTAATGTAGCATGAGAGAGGTGACCCGCTTGTGAATGATTCACAAGGTTTGCGCAGCACCCATTTCAGCGAAGCTATTAGATGGGTCGCATTCGTGATTGAACAAAATTATATAAATGATTCAAAATGAAAACCCTTTACTTTGACTGCTTTTCGGGCATAAGCGGAGACATGATAATAGGCGCTTTGCTGGATTTGGGGTTGGATTTTAATTATTTAAAAAGGGAGATTGGAAAATTAAATCTAAATGGTTATCAAATTGAATCAAAGAAAACAGTCAAGAGCGGAATAGCTTCGACAAAGTTTAATGTTATTATAAATAAAAATCAACATGAAGAAAGAAACCTAAAAGAAATCAACAAAATAATTGACAGCTCAAAATTAGACAATGAATCAAAAAACACAACCAAAGAAATATTCCTAAAAATAGCTGAGGCAGAGGCGAAAATCCACGATAAACCAATAGACAAAATCCATTTCCATGAAATTGGCGCTATTGACACAATAATTGATGTTGCTGGTGCCGTTATTGGCTTTAAAAAACTGGGCATAGAAAAAATTTATTGCTCAAGGCTTAATGTGGGAACCGGTTTTGTTGAATTTTCCCATGGAAAATGGCCAGTGCCTGCCCCCGCAACTGCTGAAATCCTGAAAAATGTCCCTATTTACCGCAATAATATCGAGGCTGAGCTTGTCACTCCAACAGGGGCCGCGATAATAACAACGCTTGCCGATAAATTCGGAGATATGCCTCCAATGAAAGCTGAAAAAATAGGATATGGGGCTGCAAGCAAAGATTTGGAGCAGCCAAATGTCTTAAGAGTTTTTCTCGGAGAAGTGGAAAATGATGAAAATGAAACCATCAACATTATTGAAACAAACATCGACAACATGAATCCTGAGATTTATCCTTATGTTATTGATAAACTGATGGAAAACGGCGCATTGGACGCTTATCTAACCAATATAATCATGAAAAAAGGACGTCCAGCAATTAAATTGACAGTTTTGGCAGAGCAAAAAGATACGGATAAGTTGTGCAGCATAATTTTTGATGAAACAACAACCCTTGGAATCAGGATATTTCCTTGCCAAAGAAAAAAGCTTGAAAGGGAACTTAAGACAATAAAGACAAGATATGGGGATGTAAGGATTAAAATATCAAAATTAAATGGCAAAATTCAAAATGCGACGCCTGAATATGAGGATTGTGTAAAGATTGCCAAAAAATATAAAATGCCGTTGAAAATGGTTTATGGTGAAATTAAATATTCTCAAACAGCCTAATAACTTTCTCCTTCCCAATCGCCAGTATAAAAGGCGCCAGTTTAGGACCTCTTTCCTTGTTCAATAAAACCTTGTAGGCTGCTGTGAAAAATTCCTGGGAGTTCAAGCCTATTCCTTTAGAGACATTGTAAAATTCATTGAACAGTGTTTTCTCATCATATTCCTTCTCTTTCAATAATTTGGCTGTTTCATGCAAAGCTTTCTTCTGCTTCTGCTCAAGATGCAGGCCTTCAGGCACTTTATGCTGCAGCTTGAATTTATACTGCTCTTCTGCGAATTCATTCACCCATTTCCTTGCGAAATTAAGCCGTTCTTTCACATAAGCAATGCCATTTTTTTTGGCATCTTCAGGCAAATGCCCTGTTTTTTTCAAAGATTCAAGGATTAGTTTTTCATCCTCGAAAATCTGCACAAGCATGGAAGCATGCAATAAGCTTACCTGGGGAGGCATTTTGCTTGGAATCTTTCCAACATGGCTCAGCTCATAGATTCTTTTCTGCCTGTTGTTCTCTTTCTCACCCAGGTCCTCTTTGCCGAAATAGACTCTTTCTGCATGGTCATACCTTTCGTAAAGCAAAACAAGGTCATTTGTATACGGGTCTAAGTCAATTGCAGCGTTTGGCCTTGTCCTTACAAGCATGAACCTCAGCATTTTTGCAGGGGCATAATTGACAGAGTCGGCAAATCCCATGCCCTCTCCTTTTGAGGTGGACATCTTCCTGCCTCCGACATTGAAGAATTCGTATCCCGGTCCTGTTTCATACCCGTTTGAGGGATAGGGTGGGGGATAATTAAAAACATCAACGCTTATTTTGCATGCAATTGTCCTTGAGCTGCCTTTGGTGAAATGGTCCTTGCCGGCTGTCTCAACAATTACTGATTTTGTCGGCCATTTTGCAGCCCATTCAACTTTCCACGGAAACTTGCCGTTGCCATTGTAAGGGGAGATCCAGTCCTTGTAGCCGCACCCTTTCGCCCATTTTACAACATCGCTTCTGCATTCAAAATATACCTTCTCCTTCTCCTTGTCCCATTCAATAGCAAGCGTTGTTGAAATCTTCTTGCATTTGGGGCATAAGACATTGAAAGGCAGCTTGCTTGCGGCAGCGACATCCTCCCCGTATAGCTCTGCATAGATTTTTTGTATCTTTCCGGCATTGTCCAGGGCAATTTTTATTGTCCTGTTGAAGGAGCCTTTTTCATACTCTTCTCCTGTGCTTTCAAGCTCTGCTTCAATTCCGAAATCGTCAAATAGGTCAGTGCACTGCCTGAAATAATAATCCCCAAAGCTTTTGTAGCCTTTCACATTGCTTGGGACATACCTAAACGGGACTCCAATATATTTTTCATTCTCTTCCCTGCTTAATTCCTTTGACGGCTTGTCCAAAGGGTCCATGTCGTCGCTGCTCAGGATGAATCTTGCCTTTGCTCCCCTGGCCCTCAATGCCTTGGCAATCGCGTCATGGATGATCCAGCCCCTTCCAGAGCCTATGTGGATTGTTCCGGACGGGGTTTTCTCGTCATAAGCTATGTAGCCGTTTTTTTCCGCCAATTTCCCGAGAAAATCATCTTTTTCAACTCTTCCAATCACGTCATCAGCAACTTGGTCAGCCCAGAACTTGCCTTCATCACTGTCTTTTTGCATAGAGCAAAAAAACTGAAAACCTTATATAAAGATTGTGGAAAAATTAGCGCGAAACAATAAGTTTAAAATAGCCTCAGCTTTATTATTTTAAATGGATAAAATACTTTACAGGAGCACTAACAGGAAATCCGGGCTTGTGGCTTTTAAGGAGGCATTGCTCAGGGGGCAGGCTCCTGATTACGGGCTTTATGTACCCGCCGATATCCCTAAGCTTTCAAAAAAAGAAATAGGCTCGTTTAAAAATAAGGGCTACAGGTACATTGCCTTCCATGTTGCGAAAAAATTCCTTGAAGATGAGATTGAAGACAAGGATTTGAGGCTTTTGATAAAAGAATCTTATAATTTTAAAATTCCCCTTGAAAGGGCAGGGGGGAGCCTGCATATAATGAGGCTTGACAAAGGCCCTACCGCATCTTTCAAGGATTTTGCAGCGAGGCTAATGGCGAGGCTGATGCATCATTTTTCAAGAAGGGAAAACAGGAAATTAACTGTTTTGGTTTCAACATCTGGAGACACCGGAGGGGCTGTCGCAGATGCCTTCAACGGACTGGGTAGTGTAAATGTGGTCATCCTATTCCCTTCCAAGGGCGTGTCCCCTGTACAAAGAATGCAAATGACAACTTTAGGCAAAAATGTAATGGCATTTGCTGTTGAAGGCGATTTTGATGACTGCCAGGCATTGGTAAAACAGGCGTTCAACGATGAAGACCTGAAAAAATTCAATTTGACATCGGCAAATTCCATCAATTTCGGAAGGCTGCTTCCCCAGGTATTTTATTACTTTTATGCGTACTCGAGATTTGGAAAAGGCAGGGCCTTGTTCTCTGTTCCGTCCGGAAACTTCGGAAACCTAATGGGCGGAGTAATTGCAAAGGAGATGGGCCTGCCTGTTGAGAAATTTATTGTCGCTGTAAACGAAAATGATGAATTTCCAAGATTCCTTAAGTCCGGGATTTACAGGCCTGTCCAGCCTTCAAAAAAATGCAGCTCAAATTCGATGAATATTGGGCATCCAAGCAATTTAGCAAGGTTGATTGATTTGTATGGGGGATGGATGTACGACAAGAGAAACAGGGATGGGAAGATTATAAAAAAAGGGGTCTTAAGGCAAAAGCCTGACATGGAAAGGATGAATATGGATTTTGCAAGCTATTCAATAACTGATGAGGAAGCAGGCATGGCAATAAAAAAATTCTACGCGAGATATAAGAAGCTGCTGGAGCCGCATGGCGCAGTGGCGTGGTGCGGGCTTGAAAAATACGGAAAAAGCAATAAAATAGGGCTGGGAATATCGCTGGAAACAGCCGATCCTGCCAAATTCCCGGATGAAATAAAGAGGATGCTGGGGTTTGAGCCCAAAATCCCGAAAAGCCTTGCGGGCCTGGACAAAAAACAGGAAAAATTTGAGGTTATAAAAAACGACTACAAAGAATTTAAATCAAGGCTAATAAGGTTTCTAAAGCCTTAAAGATGAAGCGGCAGCTGTTTTTTTATCTCTTGGGCAAAGTCATCCGCACTTTTTAAATTTTTATGAACTGGATAAGGCAATGCAACATCGGCAAATTGCGCATATAATTTAGACCTGTGCGCAAGAAGAAGGGGGTAACATCTTGATAATGCCTGCTCATTTGTCTCATTATCCCTCCTTTCAAAAACGCCTTTCCAGCAAACGGGCTTCGGATGGGCCAGGAAAATCTCAAGCATTTCTTTTTGTTTTTCCGGGTTGGTTTCCAGATAAACCATCAAGCCTGTGGCGCGTATAGCCTCCATTTCATCAGGATGGTATATGCAGCTTCCGGTAAGGTCAAAAATAGAGCCTCTCGGCAGCTTTCTTGACATAGCCTTTTTTTCTATAATCAAATATTTCCCCTCTTTTGCCTGAAAGCCTTCGCTCCACGGCATCCCAAAGTGATTAGCCATTTTTTCAGCAGCATCTTTCCCCGGAATGCCCCTGATAAGATCCGTTAATTCTGCCGATGCGCCTATTAATTCATCAAATTCTACATGAGGATACCCATATCGCTTGGATAGCAGCCTTGACCAGTGTGTCTTGCCAGATCCTGACATTCCAAAGATTATAAGATTGAATTTTCTATTTGCAGGGTTTGACAATTCATGTTCAAATTGCGATTTACTAAGTTTCATGGTTTAAATGCCAAATGCCCTATAGTTTTTGATTTTTCTTTATAAATCTTTCAATACTGAAAAATTTAAATATACATACCCAATAGTTTGAAATAATGGAGAGGAACATTAACGTCGGACTGATAGGATGCGGTGTTGTCGGAAGCGGGCTTGTTGAGATGTTTTCTGAAAATCGAAATGGCATTAATCTGAAGAAAGTGGCAGTTAAAGACTCCAAAAAGCAGAGAAAAACATCTTTTAACGAATTGACAAATAATGTTGACGAAATTCTTGAGGATCCTGACATAGATATTGTAGTAGAACTCATAGGTGGATATAATCCTGCAAAAGACTACATAATAAGAGCCATTCGAAGCGGAAAGAATGTTGTTACAGCAAACAAGGCTGTGATTTCAGAGTACGGCCCGGAGATTTTTTCAGAAGCTAAAAAACACAATGTAAATGTGGGATTTGAAGGTGCTGTAGGAGGAGGAATTCCGATAATAAACCCCTTGCTTGAGCAGTTGAGCTTTGGAAAAATAAAAAGTATACTAGGCATTTTAAACGGCACAACAAATTTTATCCTGACAAGGATGGGCGAAGGCATTGATTACCATAGCGCGTTGGTCATGGCGCAGGAAAAGGGATTTGCAGAAGCAGATCCAAGCTTTGATGTCAAGGGCCTCGATGCAGCTCAAAAAATCTCAATTCTTGCATCGCTTGCATTCGGGAAATGGATAAAGCCAAATGAGGTTTATTGCGAGGGCATAAGTGAAATAACTCCTATAGATGTGGAATACGCAAGGGAGCTTGGCTATGTCATCAAGCTGCTTGCAATAGCAAGAAAAACAAAAAATGACGAGATTGACATTAGAGTGCATCCTGCCCTGATAAGCGCGAATCATAGACTGTCCAAAGTGAATGAGGAAATGAACGCAATCCATATTCTCGGAGTGCCTTTTGACGAATATTTTAATGTTGGAAAAGGGGCGGGGCGGGGCCCGACTGCATTTTCTGTCTATTATGACGTCATAAAAATTGCCGGGATGGCAAACAGCGGAGCGTTTAGGGAAATAAAAATAGATAAAAATCAGGTAAAAATCGCAAATCAAAATGATATCATGACTGAAGGCTACCTTAGGTTTTACCTGCAGCACGTTTCTGGCGCATTGCACTCTGTTCTCGGCGTTCTCGCAAAGCACGGCTGGAACGTAAAGGACTCGCTGCAAAGGGGAGGCTTAAAATACAAGATAGATGTTGATGGAATTAAATGCCTGCCGGTCATTATAACGCATGAGCCCTTGCCTTTTGGGGCAATAAAAGAAACATTGCATGATCTTGCAAACCTTAAAACAGGACAAGGCAATCCCGTGCATGGAAAACCGTTTTATATGAGGATAAGCAGGTAGCTTTTTGCCAAATCAGCCCTTTGTTCAGCGCCAGTATGGTTTTCAGCTCACCCTCTCAGCTGGATTACTTAAAAATCATATTTTTAAGTTCCCAAAAAGCTTTGCTTTTTTAGGATATTTTTGGGGCACTTCATTTTTTAACCTTTCCAGATAAACACAAGCGCTGCAGATATCATTGGCGCTTGGCTCGCTGCATTTTGCGCAAACTTTTATTGCATCGGCATTGAACTGCTGCTTTAGCAATGGAAGCGTCTGCAGGAATGAATTTATAGCTGAATATTTTGTGCCTGGAAATTTTTGCTCTAAACTGTTCAGCATGTCTCTCACATGGGCCCTAAACGACTGGGGCACGTTGGGGCACTCATTGAAGTCGTCCAGCAGCCCGTTTATGAAAGCGTAAGCTGTGACTTCCTTTTCAGTGCACAAGTACAGCGGCTTTATCCTCTGGACGAACTTATCATCCTGCGCCAATCCGACTTTCGGGCCGAGCCTTGCAGACAATTGGACATTGTTTTTCATCTGGTTCATTAAAATGGACTGGCATTCATCATCAAGATTGTGGCCGGTTGCAAGCTTTGTCAGCTTCAGTTCCTTTGATTTTTTGTTAAGCAAATATCTCCTGAAAACGCCGCAGATGGAGCATGGCTTTACATCCAATATCTTAAGCATTTCATCCAAAGCTAGCCCAAACTCTTCCTTGTAAGAAAAAACATGCAAATTTATATTATTCTTATTGCAGAAATCCCTTGCCTTTTCAAGTGTCTTATCGCGATAGCCGTGTATTCCCTCATCGATTGCAATCGCGTTTATTTTTATTTTTGGGTTTTGTTTTGATAATTTGTTTAGGATGTGCAGAACCGTCAATGAATCCTTCCCGCCGGATAGGGCAACCCCCAGACTTTCCTCTTTTTCAATTAATCCGAACTGGCTTATGGTTTTGAATACTTTGGCTTCAAAATATCCTGTAAAATGGGCTTTGCACAGCTTTTCGCCGGAGTACAACGCAATAACCGGTTTTTCACTGCAGCAGTTCAAGCAGTTCATTTATCCACCGGAAATTACAGACAGTATTCTTATCTCATCCTTATCGTTTAATGTTTCATCCTCAAGAATCAGCTCATTGCCTCTTGAAACTATGACAGTGACCGGGTTTATTTTCAATTCTTTTAATAAGTCAGATACTATGGAATCATTGGCGAGCTCTAATTTTGCATTCCTGCTTTCCCTGTCTATGAACACGCTGACTTTTATTTTGCCCATAGTGCTAAGAAGCAGCCGTTGATTAATAAACATTATTAAAAAATAAATTTATCCGACGCTGTGCCCGCAGCCGCATGACGTCTTGACATTTGGGTTGTTTATCTTAAATCCCGCATTCATCAATGAATCGATGTAGTCGACTGTCGAGCCCTTCATGAAAGCTATGCTCTGCGGGTTGATGAATATCCTTATTCCCTTGTCTTCTATAACTGAATCGCCATTCTTTGGCTCTTTCTCCAGGCCGATTTCATACATATAGCTTGAGCAGCCTCCAGGTGTGACTCCAACCCTCAGTCCGTAATTTGGCTTGTTTTCTTTCTCTAAAAGCTTCTTGACTTTATCAGCTGCCCTTTCCGTCAATGAAACTGCCAATTCTTTTGTTTGCTGCTGCATTTTAATTTTTTACTTTCGCTCTCCGGTTATCGACAATAAGCTTCCGCTCCCCAAAGCCAAGGGCATCTTCCCATCCCATTTCTGGATTGTCAGATAGTCGATGTATTTGGGGCTCTTGAGCAATTCTTCGTTAACAATCCTTATGGCTTCTGCCTCTCCCTTGGACTGCGCTATCTTCTGCTGCGCCTGGAATTCAATCACCTTCAGGTTATTCTGCTCTTTAAGCGCATTCTGCTCCGCTGTCACTTTCTGCTCTATTGCATGGTTGAATTCCGGGCTGAAGTCAAAATTTGTTATAGACAGGTCATCAAGGATTACATAGCTTCTTGCCAATCTTTCCTTCAAGGTTATCTTTATCTCTTCCTTTGCATTTTCTCTTTTTGTTATCAATTCTTCTGCTATGTGCTTGGCAGTTATCGCCTTGACAACCTCCTGTATTGAAGGGTCAATAATCCTGTATTCATAGTCAGGACCTATATTCTTGAACAAAGTGTTTACCTTGTCCTTGTCAATGTGGTAGTTCAATGCCACTCTTGTGGAAACTATCTGCAGGTCCTTCGAGGCTGCAGCCGCATCATCATTATACACTCTTGTCCTTACTTCAAACCTGTAAGGCCTCTCAAAGAATGGCAGCTTGAAATGAAGCCCTTCATCATATGTCCTGTCCTTGACTCCTGTGAAAGTATTGAATATGACTCCTTTGTGGCCTGCAGGAACAACAAAAAACGAGCCAAATGCCAGTATAGCCAGAATTATTCCAACTGCAATTCTCTTTGCCAATTTCGCTGGAAATTTTATTTCTTTCGGCTTTTTTGAAGCAAATTGGTCCTTTTCCGGAATTGAAAACACCCCATAGCATTGTTTAATTTGCGCCCATATTTAAATCTTATGATGCAGGCTGTTTTCACTCTTTAAAAACCACAACCTTTTTAAATAAAGTAAATTTCCTAAATGGGCTAAAAATTAATTAATTTTATTGGAGGTTAACAGATAAAATGGCTAAAGGAAAACCACACATGAACATTGTGTTCATAGGTCACGTAGACCACGGAAAATCAACAACAGTAGGAAGGCTGCTTTACGACACAGGCAACATAGACGAGCAGACAATGAGAAAGCTCAAGGACACTGCCAAGGAATTGGGAAAGGCCGGATTCGAGTTCGCTTTTGTCATGGACAATTTGAAGGAAGAGAGGGAGCGCGGAGTCACAATCGACCTCAGCCACAAGAAGTTCGAAACGCAAAAATATTATTTCACAATTATTGACGCGCCGGGCCACAAGGATTTCATCAAGAACATGATTACAGGCGCTGCCCAGGCAGACGCAGGAATTCTTGTTGTTTCTGCAAACCCCGGAGACGGAGTGCAGGCCCAGACAAAGGAGCACATTTTCCTGTCAAGGACTCTTGGAGTCAACCAGCTTGTTGTTTATGTAAACAAGATGGACATGGCAAAATACGAGGAAAAGAGATTCAACGAAGTCAAGGAAGAGGTTTCAAAGCAATTAAAGCTTGTGGGCTACAAGACAGATGAAATTACTTTTGTTGCAGGAGCTTCATTCCCGGGCGACAATGTAGCCAAGAAAAGCGAGCATATGCCTTGGTACAAGGGAGGCACTCTGCTTGAGGCATTGGACGCTTTCAAAGAGCCCCAAAAGCCAACTCAGCTGCCGTTAAGGTTGCCTATCCAGGACGTATACAACATCACAGGAATCGGAGTTGTTCCTGTAGGCAAAGTTGTGACCGGAGTCATGAAGATAAACGATAAGATCATAGTTGTTCCTGCAAGGGAAGGCAAGGGAATCACAGGCGAAGTCAAGACAATAGAGATGCACCACGAGCAGCTTACAGAAGCTGAACCCGGCGACAACGTAGGATTCAACGTCAGGGGCATTGAGAAGAAAGACATTGCAAGAGGGGATGTCCTTGGCCATGTCAACCATGCTCCGAATGTCGCGACAGAATTCACAGCGCAATTGATTGTGCTGAACCATCCGACTGTCATAACAGTAGGATACACTCCCGTATTCCACGTCCATACAGCTCAGGTTGCATGCCAGATAACTGAAATAGTCAAGAAGCTTGATCCTGCGACAGGCGCCACAAAGGAAGAAAAGCCTGACTTCATAAAGAACGGGGATGCAGCTATAGTGAAAATCAAGCCTATGCAGCCTTTGTGCATAGAAAAGCAAAGCGAGATTCCTCAGATGGCAAGGTTCGCCATCAGGGACTCAGGAGTTACAGTTGCAGCAGGAATGTGCATTGACTTAGTGAAGAAGTAATTTTTCATTTTTTTATTTCCTCATTTTACAGGAATCACGGTAAACTGGCAATTACCATGAGGCACTAAGTTGCTGTAAGCGCAAATTCAACACCATGCAAAAAGCAAGAATAAAACTGGCAAGCATTGATATCGCAAAAATCAATGATGTATGCAGCTACATTAAGGATATAGCTGACAAGACCGGTGTTGAAATGCGGGGTCCGATTCCGCTGCCGACAAAAAGGCTCAAGGTGACAACGAGAAAATCCCCTGATGGCGAGGGAACAGCAACTTGGGAGCATTACGAGATGAGGGTTCATAAAAGGCTTATCGACCTTGGCCTTGATGAGAGGGCTTTAAGGCTTGTCATGAGAGTTCCTATCCCTGAAGGATTGAATATCGAGATAGAAATGATGGAATAATTCTTGTCTTTAGAAAAATATTTATTTCAGAGCATACTGCAAAAATACCATGTCAGAGTGCCAGGAAGGCGGATGCAGGCATCCGGCAACAAGAGAATGGCATGGCAGGAGAGTTTGCAGCGACCACTATGACATATACAAAGAACAGCACGAAAGGCTCACAAGAGACTGCCATTAAGCTTATTTAAATTCTGATTAGCTTTAAAACATGAAATTGCAGACCCATGCAATTTATTTTAGAATGGAAGCCCTGCCCACACACCTGTATGAAAACATTGCAAACGGTTTTATCTCTTTAACTTTGCTTTGACTCATTTGCGGGCTTGAAACAGTTTTCGTAAATGAGCCGCAATATCTTGATGCGTTTTCAACAAAAGTTTATAAATAAATGCCTGTTTAGTTCTGTTGCCGGGGTCGCGTAACCTGGAAGCGTGAAAACGGTAGTTGCAGAAGTTTCACTCTGGGAAATATCGCGCAAGCCTGGAATTGCCAGTTGAAAGCTTGTTTCCGAAAGGATATCTGGGTTCAAAAATAAGTTATCTGCACATTGGGCATCGAGCTTCGTTGCCTGACTTAACACGGATAGCTATTCGAAAGTCCCAGCTCCGGCGTTTTTTCAAACCCTTATCCTGCCGTTATGCCAGTCAGTAAGAAGCTGGATTGCAGCCCTTCTCTCGTCAATAATTCCGCCTTTCATAAGCATGTGTCTTTTTTTCCCGAATTGAAGCAGAAATTCTTCAGGCTCCAGGCTCGCATCAATGCCGTATTCTTTTTCCAGGGCAGCGGGATTGTGCTTCTTGAATATGCTTATAAGCTCATAAGCGACAGATTCTGGGTCATTCAGCTTGTTGGGGCTGACTGCAGATGTCAGTCCAAGCAGGATTTCTTCCCTGTCCTCATAAGGCACCACTCCGGGCGTGTCTATAAGCATAAGGCCGCCCCTGCCGGCAATCAGCTGCATCCCTCTTGTCAGGCCCGATTCAAGGCTTGTTTTTGCTTTCCCGCCTTTGGACAAAATGTTCACCAATGAGCTCTTTCCGGTGTTCGGATAGCCGATAAAAGCCACTTTCAGCCTGTCCTTTTTTGCCTTGCTTTTTATCATGCCGATAAATCTGCCCAGGCCTTTATGGCTTTTGGAGCATACAAGCGCATAATCCTGGCCGGAATAGCTTTTTTCTATGCTCCTGGCAGCATTCTCTGATATCAGGTCTTTTTTATTTATAACGAGTATCAGCCTTTTTCCGGAGTTTGCAATATACTGCTCCAGGCGCCTGTTTCTGGTAAGGTCCGGCATTCTTGCATCCAGCATTTCCAGGATAACATCTGCCTCCCTGATAATTTCTTTAACAACAATCCAGAATCCTTTCTTCATGGGCCTGCTCCAGCAGGCTCATTTAAAAAACTACGCATATTATACTGAAATTAACCAATCAAATAGTGTCAAACTGCCCGACACAGTCCTCCACAATCTTTTGGCAGTTTGAAAGCATGTCCCTCAGGCTTCTGTCCTCTGTCGCGCTCTTTATCTGCCTGAGCTTGTCCTCAATCTGCCTGAAAAACCTTATGATATCTCCTTCCAGAAGGTTTGTATTTTTAATTATATCCAGCAGATTTTGCCCGTGGTAGAGGGGATGCACCAATGCGGTCAGGTTCCCAATTTCCCTGAAGCGCTTTTCATTCTTAAGGTAGTCATTTTTCCAGATCATTTTTTTTATGTCGTCTGTAAGCTTAGAATGGTGTTTTCTGAAGAATTCTGTCTTTTCCCTTGCCTCGTAGCACAGGCATGCAACAGCCATGAGCATCTGGTACTCATTCAGTTTTTTGTAAAAATCAGTTGCAAACATCTCTCCAATCAGTATTTCGTCAGAATATATTTTCGAGGCAAAAATTCCCTTTTCAGTCAGGCTCTTTCCCTGGACATATCCCATTCTTTCCAGCTTCTTCTTGCAGTTGTAGAATGCATTATGCCCCACTATATTATCCCTGTCCATGAAATTTCTGCCGTATTTCTGGAAGGAATGGAAGCTTTTGCACAGTATCTCATCTATCTCCTTCTCATCGTGCTGCATTATAAGATTCAAAACAGTGTTCACTGAAAGCCTGAACTGCGATGTGATGGGGGCAGTGTCTGAATGTATTATTCTCTTTACCTTCTCGTATTCAAAAAATTTCCTTTCAGCCATTATGTAGACAAAGCCTTCCTTGTCGATTCCCCTTCTTCCTGCCCTGCCTGCAATCTGGAAATATTCCTTGGAGTTCATCAGCCTGAAAGAAATTCCGTCAAATTTCCTCAATGATTCAAAGCATACGCTCTTTGCAGGCATGTTTATGCCGACAGCAAAAGTCTCGGTCGTGTACAATACTTTTATAAGCCCCTTCTCGAAAAGCTCCTCAACAATCTCCTTCAGGATGGGAAGCATGCCAGCATGGTGGAATGCAATGCCATAAGGCAGTATCTGCCTCAGTATTTTTGCCGAATCCAGCTTGTTTATTTCAGTGCTTGTGGCTGAAAGCCTGTTCCTTACAAATGTTGAAATTTCCGGGTTAAGCTGGAACATGTTTTTCTGGAAAAGCTCAAGCGCCTTTTTCTGGCAGCCCTGCCGCGAAAAGCTGAAGAACATGCATGGAAGGTTGTTTCTTATTTCCCTTATCAGCTCAAAATGGGAAGGGATTTTTGGATTTTGCCTTGGCCTGAACCTGTGGTGTCTTGGCATGACTTTATGGTAATCAGGGATGTCCATCGCGTCCTTGAGGTTTTTTAATGTTGTCACGCCAAGCTCCGCGTCATAAAAATTCACATGAAGCGGCACAGGCCTTTCATCATGCCTGACAACAACAACCTCGTGCCCTTTTATCGCTTCAATCCATCTTGCAAACTCGTCTGCATTGGGTATGGTTGCGGACAGGCACAGCACCCTTACATTCGGCTTTGAGAATATTATCGATTCCTCCCAGACATAGCCCCTTTCTATGTCATTTATGTAATGTATCTCGTCAAAAATAACGTAAGATACCTCGCTGATGAAAGGGTCATTCCCCAGTACCATATTGCGGTAAATCTCGGTAGTCATTATAAGTATGAGCGCATCGGTGTTTTTCTGCACATCCCCTGTAATTATCCCGACATTCTTTTCCCCATAGCTTCTTGAGAACTCCTTGTATTTCTGGTTTGAAAGGGCCTTGATGGGGGCAGTGTAAATCACCCTCACCCCTTTCTTAAAATCCCTTTCGATGATATAGTCAGCAATAAGCGTTTTTCCCGAGCCTGTCGGCGCTGAAACTACAACAGACTTGTTTTGCTCGATGTTGTTTATAGCATCTTCCTGAAATTGGTCTAGCTCAAGGCCTTTGTAGTTCATTTTTTTATTATCCCTTCCTCAACTTTATATCTCTTTCCTGAATATTCGACAATGTCATCTGCATGTAATTTTCTCTTGTTCCTTGTCTCCACTTCTTCATTCACTTTTACTGAGCCTGAGCGTATTATGAGCTTTATCTTTCCTCCGGTCCCTTGTATGCCAACAATTCTGAGAAAAGTGTTGAGCTCAATGCATTTAGTCAAAGTATCTTGGGTCATCGCTCCTCACGGTAATTTCCCTGCCTGTTTTTTGATTCTTTTGGGAAAAATTTTCATTTTTAATTTTGGGATTTGCTGCATTGAATTCCAGCGCTTTTTTCATGCTCATGCTGCCGCACTTCAAGCAGGAAAAAAATGTTCCGAATTTTCCATTCAAAGCTTCAAGCTCCAGTCCGCAAATGCATTTGATATTATCAAGCGCATCATCCTTATGTAGCTGGCAGACAGGAACTTTCTGGCTGTTCATTGCAGTTGCATGTCTCTGGCAGAATGGGCACTTGTCAATTTTGCTTTGGCCGTATTTCTTGGGGATGCGCATGGTTTTTGTGTCAGCCGCCGGTTTAAATTAGTTTGCAAGATGATAGGTAATCATGCGTTGTCATCCGCTATATTGCCTTCCTTGCTCAGCAATATATTTTTTTGGTCTTTCTTCTCCCTGAAAGCCCTTGGAACGTGAATCTTCTCGCGAGTAACGGGATTTTCCCCTGTGTAGTACATTGCAGTGGACAAAGTGCCCGGCGTTGGCGTAAATACCTGAGTCAAATTCACGAAAATGCCGTTTTCCCTGCAGAATTTTTTTGTCTCCTGCATGCTTTCTTTCGTGCTTCCCGGATGGGCTGCTATGAAATAAGGCACAAGGTTTTTATTCGTGCCATGCTCATTGTTCACTTTGTCATACTCCTCAAGAAAATCTTTAAATGCTGATGCAGTTGCCTTGTTCATCTGCTTCAGCACAGTGTCGCTTAAGTTCTCAGGCGCTATTTTCAGCCTCGTCACAAACTGCATGATTTTCCTGAAAAGCTTTTTCTGGCCAAGTATTATGTCATGCCTTATCGCGCTCCTCAGCTCCAGGGACGCTGAATATTTTTTATTCAATTTTTCGATTTCCTCAAGCAATGGGTACAAGCCATCGCTCAAAACCCTGAACTTACATCCCACGCATTCCTGGTTGCAGTAGTCTTTTTTGTCGTAAACAGCTATATCTTCGCCAATTATCGGAGAATAAATTTTTGATTCGTGCTTGTAGAGCGCGCACCTTGACCCGTACATATTAAGGGTTGGCAGTGTCAGGTCATTTATTTTTTTGGTTCCCGAGATGTAAAGCGCTTCAATCTCATTAACAACGCTTTCCTTGCTTCTTTTCGCAACCTCCTTGCCCTGCACAAGCGGAATGACGCAGAATGAGCAGGAGCCCCAGCACCCCCTTCCTATAACCACCGAGGCATGGAGGTTCACAACCATTTCTTTGTTCAGCTCAAGGTTTTTTGATGATGGGTGCAGCTCTCTTGTAAACGGGAGGCTATAAATATAGTCCATCTCTTTTTCAGCCAGAGTATGGCATGGCCTGTTGTGCTGTATGAACCCTTTGCCGCATCCCTCGATGAATGGTTCGTCGGGCAGAAGGTAGGATATCCTTGCCAGAAGGCTGAATTTTCGCTTGTCCAAAACGCATTCCTCAAATGATGGCAGTTTTCTTGTCTTTGGGTTTATCTCCCTTTTTTTTACCTTGAATGAAACCCCCTCAATCGAGCTTAAATCCAAATTTTCCCTTATGTCGCCAAAAGCTCCGGTTTTTGTTTTTTTCATTCTTTCCAGCAATGTCAAAATTGAGCGCTCGGCATTTCCAAAAAGCAGCAAGTCAGCCTTTGCGTCATTAATGATTCCCCTCCTTAATTTGTTGTCCTTGTAGTCAAAATGGGTGAATCTTCTTGTTGTAGCTTCAACACCTCCAAGAACCGTCATGCAGCCCTTGAAATGCTGCTTGAGCTTTTGTGTGTAAACCATCAGTGCCCTTTCAGGCACCAGGATATTTTCCCTTTTCTTCAGCATAGGGGTGTAGTTTGCAAGCATCGAGTCCAGCAGCCCCGATGTTATGCAGAAAAAATACTTTGGAGTTCCGCATATTTTGTAATCCTCATCTTTTATGGGCTGGGCTATGATTCCGACCCTGTATCCTTTTTTATCGAGAAGCCTTGCGATGATTGCCATCCCGCTCAGAGGATGGTCATAATAAGGGTCGCCTGTGGCAAATACTACGTCAAACTGCGAGAAATCCCTGTAACGCTGTTTTCCTTCCTCAAATGATATGGGTAAAAATCTTTTTTCCATAATCTTTTAGAAAGAAAGCGGTGTTTAAAAAGGTAGGCGCTTTGATTAACAACCCTAAGATTTAAAAATCAGCCGGCTTTCCGCATTCCTATGCTCCCATAGTGTAGTCCGGTAACCTTTTTGGCAAGCAAAAAGCTGTGAAATGTGGGCGAGTTCGGTGAGTTAGCGAGCGAAGCGAAGCTTCGCATTCCACAGAATGAACCTCACTCACATGCCAGCCAAAATTCGTGGGCTAAAGCCCGCAGGTTGGATAACCAATCATACCGCCTTCTCGAGGCAGTGACTCGGGTTCAAATCCCGATGGGAGCATTACATTCTTAATCAAAATGCCCCGGGGCATGTACATATAGTCTACAAGCGATTTATATACCGCCTTATACCCTTGTTCTAGCGAAGGCAAAAATGGCCTATCAGCTTTCTTATAGCTTTCCGCTCCGCAGGGCTGAAATTCATTTCGCTTAAGTCCTTCTCCAAGAAAATTCTCGCAAGAACCTTTCCTTCCATTCCGCTGAAATCTCCCTTGTCTTTCATTTCTTTCACCATAAGCTCAAAATCTGTATTTAATGCTTGATTTTCTCTTATCTTTTCTCTTGTAGCTTCCCTTATGAGGTCGCTTCTGGAAATATATAATCCTCTTTGAATCAGCCTGTCCATCATTTTTACTTCCTGCTGCGGAAATTTTGTCGGTACTACTTCTGTTACTGCCATAGTAAAATATCAAATGTAATACTATTTATATACTTTTTAGTTTTTATCTCTCAATCTCCTCCAACTCCCTCAAAACCTTTAATCCCTTCCCTTTGCACCCTGCAACTAGAATAAATATTTGCGGATGTAAAAACCCGCTTTCAAATCTGGCTAAAGTTTTAGGCGAAATCTGGGAAAAAGTATTAATATCAGAGGAAATGGGATTCCTGCATGAAACAAAAGGCAACATTCGCGGCAGGATGCTTCTGGGGAGTTGAAGCAGCCTTCAGGCAGATTAAGGGAGTAATATCAACACAAGTCGGCTATATTGGGGGCAGCATGGACAATCCTACTTATGAAGATGTCTGCACAGATGAAACCGGGCATGCAGAAGCTGTTGAAGTAACTTATGACTCAAGTAAGGTTTCTTATGAAAAGCTTCTTGAAATCTTCTGGCAAAACCATAATCCAACGCAATTAAACAGGCAGGGGCCGGATATAGGCTCTCAATACAGGTCAGCTGTTTTCTATCATAATGAAAAGCAAAGGAAAGCAGCCATTAAGTCAAAAGAAATGCTTGGCAAGTCAGGAAAATACAGTAAGCCCATTGTAACGGAAATACTGCCTGCTACAGATTTCTACAGGGCAGAGGAATACCATCAGAGGTATCTTGAGAAGAGAGGAATGAATGTCTGCAGATAGCTTTTTAATCAGATTTCTTAAAACAAGGCGATATGCAAAATTGATCCCAAAATTTTGATTTAGAAAATTAGCATTGCGCCTTCAGTATAATAAACCTTTTTAAAGCCAATTTCATTCCTGCCAGTTAATGGCAAAATCTTACACTGAGCTTGAAGCCTGGGGAATTTTTGTGGGCGCCCTTATAATTGGCATTGTTGCAACAAGCGTGTTTTGGGCATTGATAACTATTCCCGAGCAGGCCAGGCAGATAGACGAAGAGATAAGAAACGCAACCCAGACTTTTGGCATAGTGAAGCCTGAAGATTTCATAATATTCTGCAAAAAAGTTGATGGCATGCCAAATTGGGATAATGAAGGCTTCAGGCAGTGCATTGTCAGGGACTCTTCAGAGAAAAATTTAATAGTTATGAACTTATTGTGCAGGAAATTCAATTTAAGCCTGAGCTACGGCTCCTTTGGTGTGAAGTGTGAAGGAAAAATCTGAAAATATACTGTGTGAAATCTGCAATACTGAGATGTATGAAAAGCACTGCAAGCTGATATGCCCGAACTGCGGCTTCAAGTGGGACTGCTCTGATCATTGAAAAGCTTTTTAAAAAATACTTTTATACTGCATATGCCAAGGTGGCAGAATCCGGCTATTGCGCTCGCCTCGAAAGCGTGTGTCCGCAAGGACTTCTCGGTTCAAATCCGGGCCTTGGCGTTTTTAAATTTTAAAGCCATAATTTCAACCGAAAAATGCCACAAACAATCTCTTTATGCATGATAGCAAAGAATGAAGAGAAATGGCTAGAACAGTGCCTGAATTCTGTCAAAGAGATAGCTGACGAAATCATAATAGTTGACACAGGCAGCGCAGACAAAACCAAGGAGATAGCCAAGAAGTTCGGAGCAAAAATCTATGACTTCAAATGGATAGATGACTTCTCCGCTGCAAGGAACGAAAGCCTGAAGCACGCTACAAAAGACTGGATACTTGTATTGGATGCTGATGAAGTAATTGAAAGAAATGATTTGGAAAAGATAAGGGATGTAATTGAAAGTGCAGGCGATACTGCAGGCTTCTCCCTGGAGCAGCGCTCTTACTTAAGCAATTATTTTGAAGGCGCTATAAACAATGATTCGGATTTTGATTCGGTTAAAAAATACCAGTTTTACATACCCCATTTCCTGGTAAGGATATTCAGAAACAATCTTGGACTTTATTTCAGGCACAAAGTGCATGAATTGGTAGAGAATTCAATTGCAGAAAAGGGCATGAAGTGCAAAAAAACAGATATTGTGTTGCACCATTTTGGCTCTGTGAAGGATGAAAAGCTGATAAGCGAAAAGGCAGGCGAATACTCTAAAATTGTATTAAAGCAATTGCAGGAAGAGCCTGAAAATGCCCGCTATAACTACCAGGCAGCCAGGATGTTTCTCGGAAAAAACGACTTTAGCAGCGCATTGAAGCACTTTGAAAAAACCGCCAAAATTGAGCCAGGCTACAAGCTTGTGTTTTCTGAAATAGCGAAAATTTACCTGAAGATGAACAACAAGAACAGGGCAATAGAATATTTCAAGAAAAGCATCAAAAATAGCCCTGAAAATCCTTCGCCGGCAAACAACTTGGCTGTTGTGTACATGTCAATCGGCAAGTTTGATGAAGCCAAAAAAATATTGGAAGAAATGCTGAAAAAATATCCTGAAAACAATGCATTAAGGCATAATTATGAAGAGTGTCTGAAAAATATTAAATGAGCCAATAATGGCCATCATAACAAAATTGGGAAAAGAGGATTTCGAGAATATCCTTGGAAATTACAGAATCGGAGAGTATAAAAGCCATAGGCATTTAGAATGGGCATTGGCCAATACGGTTTATGAATTAAAAACAACAAAAGGAAAGTTTTTGTTGAAAATATTCGAAAAATCCGACCCTGGATTTATTAATTATCAAATAAAAGTAATTGACTGCTTAACCAAGTATAAAGTTCCAGTAGCTGGAATATTGAAGGCTAATGATAAAAAAGAACTCATGATATACAACAAAAAACGAATGTTAGTTCAAGAATTTGTTGAAGGAAAAACTCAGGAAAAGTATAATGGAAGGCTCTTAAAAGATATTGCCAGAAATTTTGGACTAATGAGCAAAGCTTTGTTGAACTTAAAAATTCAAGATAAGTCTAAATGGAAAAAAGACTATCAATTCAAGCCTTATGGGAAAATAAAAATAAAAGATTTCACCTTTAGTATGCATGCCTCAAAACTATCAGGCAGACTAAGAAGCCTCAATAGAAGCAAATTAAAGAGAAGCATAACTCATGGAGACTTTCACGGCGCGAATTTGGTGGTAAGAGACAATAAACTAAAGGCCATTATTGATTTTGATGATTCGCATGAAGATTATGTTTCTTATGAAATCGCTGTTTTCATGATAGACCCGTTTATCGCAGAAAAATCATTTGATAAAAACTTAGCAAAGATATTTTTCAAAGAATATCAGAGGCACGTAAAATTGAACGAAGAAGAGAAAAAAGCAATATACTATTTTGTAAAACACAGGCTTCTGGGGATTATGGCTTGGATTGACCAAAAAAAGAAAACGCACCAAGACCATAAAGAAAAATTAGGTAAAACCATGAACAAAATGATTTCAAAATTTAATTCTTTTGACAAGACACGTTTAGAAGAGTTTATTGAGTTATAGCAAATCACACTAATATTCGTATCTTTTCATTGTGATTTGCTTATTAGGAAATAATAAATGTATCCGAAAATTAAAGTTATTTCCTATAGTATAGGATTTCATCTCCACTTTATCGAGCATCCTATTGCAGGAGTCAGCTCAATCATGACTTTTTTGTTATGGACCATTGCTTCCAGCGCATTTCTCAGGTCAGTCGTCTGCACAGCATTCGCATCTTTTGGGGAATTGTCAATCCTCCCGTGATATCTCAGCTTCCTGTGGCTGTCAAACACAAAGCATTCGGGAGTGCATTGGGCGCCATACTCATTTGCGGTTTTCTGGTCTTCATCCCTGAGGTACGGGAAATTGTGCTTTTGCTTCCTGCCGTATTCAATCATCTTGTCAAAGCTGTCTTCAGGATAGTTAACCTCGTCATTCGAGTTGATTCCGACAATCTGCACCCCTTTGACGCCAAAGTCGGATTGAATGGACTTTATCCTTTCAAGGCTACCCTGGACATATGGGCAGTGATTGCACATGAAGACAACCACAAGGATTATTTTTCCCCTGAAGGAATCAAGAGAGTATGCTTTGCCGTCAATTCCGGGCAAATTGAAATCAGGGGCCTTGTCGCCGATTTTAAGCTTTAGGTTCTGGATGTTCGTTTCCATAAAACCACCAATACAGAGGATATCTTGTTTGATTAAAAAGTTTTTGATTTTATCTAAAAAATAGTTATCACTGTATAGTTAATTTGAATAAAAAGGTTTAAAAATAATGTATTGTAACTTATTTTATGAGTAAGTTAGGATTTGAAAAATATTCTCCACTTGAAGCATCAACAAACGGAATAAAAACTGTTATTGTTGACCCCCATAATCAAGTTTTCCCAAGTTGGTATCATTTTGGGAGGCAAAAGGCAGCAGCTGTAGTTCATATTGACGCACATGATGATATGTTTGCAGCAAGTCCACCGTTAGACGAAAGAATAGGAAATTTTGATGGAGTTATAGAATATGCTGTAAGATGTATTAGTATCGCCTCTTTCATTGCACCCGGAATACATCATGGATTTATAGGGCCTGTTTATCATATTGATCCTCGTAAAAAGGAAATATGTGCTTATGGAAGAGTTAAAAATCAAAGGTTTGTAAGTTTACCTGCCACAACAGTGGAAAATGGATTAATCAGATGGGTAAATCCAGATTCTAAAAGAAATGAATACAGGCCACCTAAGGCGGAAACTATGACTCTCCCGCAAATGGTTGAAGATTTAAGAGGTTATTCAGGACCATTAATAATTGACATAGACCTAGACGCACTTTATTCAATGGATATTGACGAACCCGACAAAACAATGAATTTAAAAATAAGAAAGGGATTAGCAATGGAAAGGCTTGCTGTAATCATTGAAGCAGTCCAGCAAATTCCACATCCAGGGTTGATTACCATAGCGCGCTCGGCAGAAGATAATTTATTTACCCCTCCTAAACTCGCAGATTTCTTTCAGGCGCAGCTTTTAGTAGAATTATTGAAAATTTTAAAGTGCCGGTGAGGAGATTTGAACTCCCGACTTATGCCTTTCAGGTGCTGCCTTATGAGAGCATCACTCTAATTGCCCGCAAGCCAAAAAGCTTTTGGCATGGACCAGGCTGAGTTACACCGGCGACATCTCCAAGAACAATACGCTGTTTTAAAAATATTGCTAAATAAACTTCCTTATCTTGTCAGCATACTCATTTATCTCGTTTTCCCCGTATTTCAGATGGCTCCACTTGATCCTTAGCCTGTCTTTCTGGAATCTAGGTATCAGGTGGATATGGGCATGGCTTACAACCTGGCCCGCCTCTTTTCCGTTGTTCATGACAATGTTGAAGCTTCCGTTGCCGAAGCTCAATGACAGTGCCCTTGCAACCTTCTTTGCAGCCCTTATAGCAGCGCATAAGTCATCATCGCCCATCTCGGCCAAAGTCTGGGCATGATTTTTGGGAACGACAAGGCAGTGCCCTTTGTTGGCAGGCATTATGTCAAGAAAGCTTATTACTTTCTCGTCCTCGTACACCTTGGCTGCTGGAACCTTGTTGCCGACAATCTTGCAGAAAATGCAGTCTTCCATTTTAGATTTTCACGAATTCAATCCTGTCCTTTTCGGCATCAAGCAAAGCGACTGTATAAGGGTAAATCCTGAACAAAGCGCCCGGATTTATCACCCTTGTTTTACCGATTTTCTCGTTCCTCTTGATATGCGTGTGCCCGGTCAGGACATAGTCATATTTATTGCTTTTGACTGCCGCATCAAGCCTTTCCATTTTTGTGCCGTGATAGGCGTAGAATTTCTTGTTTTTGTGTTCAAACTCCTTTTCATCTGAAACTTCCCCCCAGCCAAGCTCTTTGGACTTGCTGTTCAGTCCAGCCCTCTCGCCGTCATTGTTCCCATAAACAAAATTCATCTTCAATCCTTTGAAATGCTCAAGCATTGGCGGCGATATTATATCCCCGCAGTGCACTGCAAAATCCACTTTTCTTTCCTTGAATATTGCAGCAGCTTTCTTTGCCGCCTCTTCGTTCTCGTGCGTGTCTGAGATTATGCCTATCATTTTACCACAAAAGACTGGCCAGTTTTTTGATGTCTTTGTTTGCAACGTGGGTATAAATCTGGGTGGTTTGAAGGCTTGAATGCCCAAGCAGCTTCTGTATTTGCCTTATGTCAGCCCCTGCCTCAAGCAGATGGGTTGCAAAGCTGTGCCTCAGGGTGTGCGGAGTTATTCTTTTCCTGATTCTGGCCCTTTCAGCTGCATGCCTGACTATCATTTGCACCGTCCTTCCATCGTACTTTTTTCCCATATTGGAAAGGAAAACATAGCCTTCTTTCTTTATATTGAAGTACTCAATGAATTTCTTCAGCTTTTCATGTATCTAAATTTCTTCTCATAATCTCTATGGTTCATAATGTCCAATATCAAAGAAATAATTTCAATTTCACTTCCCCTTATCGTATATATCATTCTCCAAGCGCCAGAAAGGTCAACTTTCCACAAGTTATTTACATCATAATCCCTGATATACTCTTTTGGAATTCTATCTTTTTGAATATGGGTCCCATATTCAGGATTCGCCTTTAATATCTCAATTTTCTGCTTTATTGAATTGAGCAAAGTTTGATGATCACTGCTTGTAATGCCTTTGGCAATTTCCTCACCCACAACTTTGTTTAAATCGTCAAATTCTTCCTTGGCCTCTCCTGTGATAATAACCTTTGTAGGCTTTCCTTTGAACATTATAGTTCAACCCCTTCCTTTATCGCTTTGTTCAGTTTTGAGCTTGGATTATATACCCACAAAATACCTTTTCTTCCATCTAGTATTTTCCCGCCATCTTCTAAATACTTTAATATGACATTTAAAGTTTGATGCATTATTTTTGTAGGTAATTTTTTCTTTAGCTGTTCTCTTGTCATTAGATTATTGGCTTTCTTTAGAACATCCTCTACCATTAACACAGTTTTCAAGTTTGGATAATGTATAACTTCTAACTTTTGCATTTTAATCACCATTTATATATAATTATACAATAATATATATAAACTTATATAAATATCTTTCGTTTTATATCTCTTACCACTTAACGTGAGTGTGCCCCTTGACGATTGTCCTTAACATATCGCTTCGCTTAATTAATAGGATGACTAGTGCCCCCAAGTAATAACTCTTCTGACGAAGTTTTACCACACTCTGTATGGAAAAAGAGCATAACCGCGATTAAATGCAATTGAATTTTGCCGCCTTTTAAGTTAAGACCGGCCTCAAAATATTTTTTCAGCATTGGAACTCTTAATCATATTATCCCGGCGAACAATGCCCCCAGCACCTTCATGAAAATTGCATACAGGGCCATCGAGCCGAAAATGTATATAGGAATGTACTTTATCCCGGCTTTCATATCGCCTTTCTCGACTACAGATACTATCAGGGAAGAAAAAAATGAGATTATGATTATAGCCGCTGTTGAAAATATCCTGAAATCCTGCGGGTTGACATTGATTTTTGAAAACACGAAAGGAAGCGCGCTTACTCTCTGGGTGGCAGATGAAAGCTGCCCTACAAAATTTATTATCAGTATAAGCAGATGAAATGAGAGCGCAAAAAGCAGCGGGCTGATGACAACTACTATAACGGATATGAAAATGACATAGGCGATTGCAGACGCGGACATCTCATCCTTCAGCGCCTTGGTCTCCTTGAGATTGCCGACAAGCCTGTCTATAAGCTCAGCCACATTTCCCCCGCTTTCAACCTCGCTTATCATCAGGTCAACTGTGCGGCGGAGCATCAGCGAGTCATACTTGTCAGCAAGCTCTGTAAGCGCTTTGCTGATCTCGTAGCCGGTCATGACTTTTTTTGAGGCTTTTGCCATCTCGGAGCCGAGCACATTGAAGCGCGGCTTGACAGCAGCCCATAATGCCCTTTCAAAGGTCATCCCCCCCTTTAGGTTGGCTGAGAGCACCTGGAGAAAATCAGGCAGCTGCTCCTCCATCTTTTTTGTCCTGAAATAAATCCTGAGGTCAAGGTAAAAGTATATTAGAAGGGTGAACAGCGCCGCAAAGAACATCTGGACCAAAAACCATCCAAGAAAGGAAAATACATAGACCTCAAAAAGCCCGAATCTTTTGAGGTATGGGTAAATGAAAACAATGAATATCAATGTTGTTATAAGCGCGGAAACATAAAAAAGGGCCCCGAAAAACCTGTAAGGGACTTCGCTGAGGCCTGCCTTGAACAGGTATTTCCTGAGATTCGGTATTGCCTTCTTTGGAACGAATGCCTTTCCGAACTCCTCCAAAAATATCAGCTTGAGTGCCATTACAAATTCACCATTGGCCTTATAGCCCTGAAAAGAGTTATGAAGACAAACTGGATTATCACAAGGAACGACAGCACTATAAGCAAATCGCTTAATCCGATTGAAAGGTTGATGAAGCTCGATATGACAATAAACAGCGCAACCCCCAGGCTCGGCAGAATCACGGCGCCAAGCATGTAAAATATGACCAAAGTGTTGAGCTTCTTGCCGTATTTCCTGATTTCCAGCTCTTCTTCCCTTGTTATTTCCTCCAGCACAGACTCAAGAGGCTTTGTGACATCGATGCCCAGCTGCAGGGCATTGTTGATGTGAAAAAGTATTTTTCTCAATTTGTCGGATGGGGAGTATATCATCGCGTTATTCAGCGCATCCTCGATGGTGCTTCCTGTCCCTATGTCGTCAACAATCTCCTTGATGTACTTTGATGCAACTCCTCTTCCCTCTGCCGTCTCAATCATGGCATTCAGCAGCGGCCTTCCTGAATACAGCTTCACAAGCATGTATCTTCCCACAAACAGGACTTCCTTATTGACATCCCTTTCCCTCTTTTTTATTTTTGCCCTTACTGCAAGAAGTGAGTATTCAAAAAGCAGCATGAACAATGCTAAGAAGATTGGAATGAGAAATGCCGCTGAAATTTTTGCCTTTTGAAGAACGAAAAAAAAAAGGCCTGTAAAGAGCAAAGCGTACAATGCAGCTGCCTTGAGGCTCCTACCCACATACTGTATTGGGGAATACGGCAGGTGCGCTATCTTCAGCTCTGCTTTCAGCTTTGGAAAAAACGAAGCAACCCTGTTTACAAATCCGATTTTAATCAGCTCTTGACATTCATGAAAGGCTTGTTGTGGTAGTATTTTGACATCAGCAGCCCTATCTTGTTCACATCGCTTACATTTTTGCCCACAAGCCATTTCAGAATATTTATCTTTGACCGCATATCAGCATAGATATCCTGCTTTGAAAGCCCTGTGTAGAGGCTTAGCGTCTCCACGATAGCAAGAGGCTCGTTAACAGCCTCAAGAGTGTCCCTTACAGGATTGGCCTGCATCAAAAGCCGTGCGTCCCCGTTTGGAAGCATCTCGGCAATCTGCAAAGTCCTCCTTTTGCCTGTGCGCCTGTTGATGTGCTGCACAACAACAAGCGAAAGCGCTGACAGAAGCTGCTTCGGCAAGTCAATAGGGGGATTTGTCAGCCTGTTTATTGTTTCCCTCACATTGTTTGCGTGCAAAGTCCCGTAAACTGAGTGGCCTGTGTGCATTGCCTCGAATAGCACTTCCGCTTCTTTTCTTCTTCTTATCTCTCCCACCACTATCCTGTCAGGCCTCATTCTCAAGGCATTGACTATCAAGTCAAGCATTTCAATGCCCCCTTTTCCTTCAGGATTTGGCAGCCTTGTCTCCATAGGCACCCAATGCAGTATGCTTGGGAGCATAAGCTCGCGGGTGTCTTCCATTGAAAGTATTCTTTGGTTTGGAGGAAAGAAATTTGAAATCACGTTTAGCATGCTTGTTTTTCCGGATGCTGTGCCTCCTGCAACTATTATTGACAGCTCATTCTGCACAGCCAGCCATATCAATGCTGCGCCTTCATATGAGATGACTTTTTCCTTTATGAAATCAGTTATTGTCCACGGCTTTACCGCAAATTTTCTTATCGTTATTGTATTTCCTTTTGATGATATTGGGGAAAGAGTTGCATTTACCCTGTCGCCTGTCTTGAGATGGGCGTCCATCAATGGATTTAGGATAGTTATCTCCTTGCCCACGTCCCTTCCTATTATAGTGGAGTAATGCCTTATCCTTGACTCGCTTGGCACGGCAACATTGGTTTTCAGCCAGCCGTATCTTCTGTGGTAAACCCATGCAGGCTCTTTGGCATTGTTTATGACAATCTCCTCGAGATTCGTGTCCTTGAGCAGGATGTCCAGATTCCCCAGCCCTATATTCTGCTGCAGTATGTAATTTATGAGCATGTCCATTGTCTTCTTGTCAGCATTCTGGAAATATTTTGCAAGAAGCTTGAGTATCTTGGCCTTGAACTGCTCCTGTACGTCATACACGCTTGCATCCTCGCTCAAGGTCTTTGTCTCCTCTGCAACAAACTCGTCCCTTATCTTCTCGAGAATTATCTTGGTTGTGTCGCTTATGTTCGTTATTGAAATTGTGTATATCGGAACAGGCTCGTCTTCCCTTGAGATGATTGACACATCAACCACTATGTCGTTTACATTCAGCTCATAAGCGTCAATTATCCTCTCCCCCTTTTCCATTTTTTTTAAATATTATTAAAAGTTTAAATCTGTCCTTCGGACATAAAAAATAGTGCTCGGCAAAATTGTCCTGCCACTAATTTTGCCTCGCCTATTGATTGCAACAAAAAAATCAAAAACAGGCCACCTCCAACACAATTGCTTTAAGAGGTTGTTTACCGTGCTTGAAATTTTTAGTTCGTAATGTGTTTTATTTCGTATCGTGCTTTTGTTAATGCACTTAAAATGTTTTACTGCAGTGTCTTTATCTTTGCGTGCAGCGCTTTTGCCTCAGCGTCGCTGGAGTCTATCTTCAGCGCCTCCTGTATGTCTTTTGAAGCCTCATTATAAAAGCCTTTTTCTATGTTTCTTTTTGCGCGCTCTTTTTGCGCATTTAGGGTCGTCATAGGCATTTGGGAAAAAGCGGGATTTTGGGCCGGCTGCTGCGCCTGGACTTGCTGAGATTGGGGCTGCTGCACTAATTGCTTTTGAAGGCTTGATATCTCATTGTAAATGCTCAGGCTCCTGTAAACCTCGATGAGCCTCATTCCAATGGGGTTTTTATGCCTTAAAAAACCTTCAGGCACCTGGTTGTAGAGCTCGATGCACTTATTATAATTTACAGTCGCGCTTATCATGTCATTTACCCTTATTGCAATGTTTATCCTGTCAATAAGCTGGCTCATCTCGGATGTCATGGCATAAATTTTTTTCAGCAGCTCATTGTCTGTTGTGATTTTAAGCTCTTTGTAAAAATCCGCAATTTGCGATTCAATCAGCCTTTTTTCCTCAAAGAAGGCGCTTGGAATGGAGCCGAATATCTCCTGTATTTCTGAATAAAGCTTGAATGGGGCTTCTTTCCTGCCCTGCTGCAAGGCTGTCTTTGCCCTGCTTATGAGCTCATTGATATGGTCGGATTTCCTTTTCACATCAGCATAGGCTTGGTTTAGCATGCCGGAAAACTGCCTGCCCAGCATTGTCAATTGGTCATAAAGCTCCTTATTCCATTTCAGCTTTTGCTGCGAAAGGATGTGCCAAAGCTGCAAATAGGCCTGTTCAGCCTCCTCAATGTTCCCTTTGCCCAAATTATTCCTTATGTTTTCAACCAAAGGGGAGGATTCTGATTCCCTGAATTCCGGCAAAACCTGCCCATGTTTTTCAGCATTATCCGTTTGTAAGCCTAAGTCAGAAAGCTCCCTATCCAAAAACTCGTCAATGTCCATTTTCAGATGAATATGAGCTTAAAGGTATGAAAGATATTTTTTCCAAAGGTCTTCCATCTTCCCTTCAGGGACTTTTTTTTGCCGTGATTTTTTCAAAAACTCATCCCTTATCCTGGCAAGGTTCTGCTGCAGGTATTTTCTCCACATGCCCTCTATGTGCTCGTGAGGCACGCTTTTAGCCTTTGCCTTTTCATAAAACTGCTCTTTTGTTATCAGGCCTTCTGCAAAGCTCTTCTCCTTTTCCTTTGCGTCTTTTATGCCTTCCCTGTAAAGATAGATGTATGGAGTTGTGAATTTGTATTCAATCCCGAATATCTTTTCTTCCACCAAAAAGTCGACCAGCGCCTGAACGCTTGCAGCAGGCATTTTTAGCTTTTTTGAGGCCTCTTCAACCGATACCTTTTTGCTTTTCCTTACAAGCTCAAGCAGCTCATCGGCAACTGTCCTTAGTATTGGGCTATCGGGCTGGGGCATATTGTTTAATTTGGCTCAGCATATAAAAACTTTAGTTATTTAGTTGGAGTGGCAACTAGCAATTCCTCACCGCATCCTGGCTTGTTATATTGTACCTTGCCACATGGTCAAAATCGAGCTTGAAATGCCTGAACTCATCCCACAAGCCTGTGATGTTATAAAGCTGCGTGCAGTTGTTTGCAAACTTGTGGCTCCAGAAAAAGTAATCGGCATAGCTTTCCCTTTGGTCGCTCGGAGTTATCCTGTTTGGATTAACCGTGCTTTCAATGCCGCAGCATGGGGATTGGGATATGGTGTTTGTGAACCTCATCAGGAAGCTTGGGGCATCGGAATTTTCCCAGTGCACGTAAGTGCCGTTTCTCAAATGCTCCCTGACTTTTGCAATGTTCCACTGGTTGAATTCAACTGTTGATTTTTTAATCCGGTTGGTGTAAGCTTTGTTTGTATTGGCAAGATAGTATGGATCGTGCATTCCCTCGATGCTTGTTGTTGTTGTTATGAGCGCGCTTCTCTTCCATTCTGCCACGTTGGACTTTACCGAATAGTTTACCAGCATGCTTGAGTCAATGTTCCATGGCTTTGACTGGGAAGCAGAAACATTGATTATGGTTATTGTGGTGTTGGCATTCAGCGTGTCTTTTGAAACTTCTATAATCTTGTTGTTCCAGTCTGTCAATGTGTTATTTTCCATTATTTTTTTGCCGGTGATTGAGTCGATTGGAACCCCATTTATTTTTCCTGTTGCCATCACCTCTGAAAAAGACGCGTCAAAATCAGGGATGTAGGAGCCGGTTGAGTTCATGTAGTATATTAAGGACAGGATTGTTTTGTAGGTTGCTGCCCTAAGCACAGTTTCAAAATAGCGGTTTTCAAGATCGCTTACATAGCTGTCAACAGCGCCTATCCTTGCGCCGACCGCTTTCGTATCTTTTTGCAGGCTTATGTCCGCCTGGGGGGTAAAAACAAGCAGAAAGACTGCAATTATGATTATGGCTATGAATGTGAAGAAGATGCCTTTCCGGCTTACCTTTCCCATACAAACACCTCTGCCCTGTAAGGCCCCCATATGTCGCTTGTTGTCCTGTTCAGAATGCCGAAAGTCAGCTTTTTTGATGTAAGCAAAAGCCCTGTTCCGTTCCTAGATGCTGAATGCCCTGATGAAGGAATTTTTGGATACAAGCGAGTCTTGTCCATCCAAATTTCATACATGTATTGCTGCGGCACTGCTCCTGATGAAACATTTTGTATAAATCTTTCAGCCGTGTCAAGCCTGCCTGCCGAATAAAACTCGCCAATCTGCTGCAGCAAAGAGTTGTCCGAGTCCGTTATCTCGCCATGATTCCATAAATACCCTCCAATGCCGGCATAAGGGTTGTTCAAGTCCCCTATCCTGGTGTCTGAAAGAAAATCAAGCAAATCATCGGACAACAGGCTTACCTGTGCCGGCTCCGGGACATTCACATAAGATGAAGTCACAAGAAATATCCCAATCACAAGCACCATCAAGGCGAGCATCGCATCCAATACAAAGAAATAACCTTTTTTTTTGCTCATTTTGATTTAGATAATTTCAAGAATTATAGTGTTTTTATAGTTTATGATTTGTTTTGTTAGCTAATGCGTTCTGAGTTATTGATTTTAATTGATATTTATTTTTGGCTGCACGGCGTTCCACTAAGGTTTATATCCGGAGATCCGATTCCCCTGTAGCTGTTGTTTATCAGCACAAGATTGCCGTTTTCGTCCTCAATGTAAATGCAGAAATCCCCCCCAATCCTCAGCCTTCTTTTCAGCTCGTCATAGCTCAGGTTTTTAAGCTCGTTAAGCCTGCTCAGGTTTATTTCATTGCCTTCGACAATGCTCACTGAAGTATCTTCAGAGCCAATCTGCCTGATGACCAATGAAGCCTCTTCTTTCAGGTTTGAGGCTTTTGCTCCTGGATTCGATTCAAGCAAAGCGTAAAATATGAAGAAGGCTGCCATGAAAACAACAACGCCAAGCGCAATGTCTATTGACCATGATTGGGCTTTTTGGCCATCAACCATTTTAATGGGATTCTATGATTATTCTGTTTTTATCAGGATGCATATAGGCGTCATTGCCTTCCTTCCTGGCAGCCTCTTCTATAGCCTTTGTAGTCTTCTCGTCGGTGAAAGACTCATTGCATTTAGTGCATACTTCAGCCGGGAATTCGCCTAAATAAACGCCAAACATCGTTTCCTTGATTTTTCCCTTTTTAAGGGTAACTTTTCCACACATTGGGCATTTCATTTTATCACCTTAGTTACCTTGGCTTGACTGTTATAACATACACCTGATTGATTTAAATCTTCCTATTCGCTGCAGGATATCCCGTCCCTGCTTAATTTATCGGTCCCCTTCGCCATTATAATACTTCCGTTCCCTTCCTCTATATAAATGCAGAAATCATTCCTTGCCTTCAGGGATTTTTTAAGCTCTTGATAATCCATGCTTTTTATCTGCATCAGCCTGTCCCTGTCCACTATGCCTTTATTTACAAAGCTTACTGTATGGTCGTCCAAAATCATGTCAGTCAGCTTTTCTGCCTCAACATTTTCCATTCCGCCATTTTTATATACGCTGGATATCATTGCTATGATTGCCACTGCAAAAACAAGGGTCAGCTCATCAATCCTGAATTTGTTTTTCATCTTCAATCGCATGCTGCAACAACAAGCTTGAC